>LGVC01002321.1_pt1 | contig 13805 bp, 26 predicted proteins | sample 469851 | NCBI WGS metagenome assembly LGVC01 (sample SAMN03857202, study PRJNA290197) | marine sediment metagenome | biome: ocean floor; feature: cold seep; material: sediment; isolation source: sample #5133, Elevator 3A push core 47, collected at Hydrate Ridge North... ...
TACTATTACATAATTTTTTCTGTTTGTGTTTAATTATTAATTAATAGTATTCTACTATTTATCAAATAGCCTGAAAAAACGATATAATCAATAAGCATCAAAAATAATTTGATTTTATTTTCACATTAGATTTGTAGTAGATACTAAATGCATTTAAATATCCAGATGTTTTAAAAAAACATCATTAGCTAATTTTTAATTTTCCAGACGAAATCATGGGGATGGGTCAATCATCTACTGGGATTGTTTCGAGCTGTCCAGCTAAATTCCATATTAATGTTCTTGTATGTAATGGCAAATTTTGATCAGTACTGATATCGTCTAATATTCTTATGCTAAGAGCTGCTCTGATAGAAGGTGAATCCTGCTTTTTTATTAATATTTTTTTTATTTCATCTGCTGATCTTCTAATATTTCTGGGCACTGTGTCATCGTTAATAATACGACTTACTACTTCAATACATTGTGTAATTATTTCTTCGGGTTCTGTCGACATACTTATCATCACCAAAAACTTAATATTTTTTGTTAATATTATTTATTAGATACATATGAATAATAATAAGTTAAATTTAATTATCATATGGAAACTAGCGTTTTGTTTAAGTGTTTATATTACTTATATTCTATTGTTTAATAAAGTAACTTGGTGATATATTTGGTTCAAAATGAAAAAGATAATAAAATAGAAAAAATTAGTAAATTACTGGAGCAAGGAGGGACCATGTTAGCTCAACATTGCAAATGTGGTGCACCACTATTTAGGTATCATGGTGACGTAATATGTCCAATCTGTGATTCTCACCTAAATAAAAGTAAAAATAAAAACGAAAATATAGATGAAAATAAAATAGAAAAAAAAATAAAGAAAGAAATTGAGAGAAAAAATGTTACACCTAATAGGCCATCTGATCAATCTTTAACTTCCCGGTCATTTTCAACTTCGATAACTCCTGAAACACAAGAGTTTATTAGTAATGCTATAATCAATAAGATTACTCAATTATGTTCTGATCTTGATTGTGAAACAGATTTGAACAGAGTTAAAAAACAATTAGAAACAATTGGATCCGGGATTAAAGTATTAAATGAAATTTTAGAAAAAAATCCTCGTTAACTCCAGAATTCATAGAAATCCGTAATTATAATTCTGGCTTATTAAGTAACCAAACACTTAAATATTATATCTTATATCATAAGGTTTAAAAAATACGATGACAATATCACCCTTCAATAATGGTTCGACAATAATTATTCCTTCGTCTTTTACATCAGAATCAAAAGACCAAAGAATAAAAACATATAAAGTAGGCCAGATTGCTAGGGCAGCTGCGGTATTCAGGGTCAATAATATCATTATATATCGTGACTCTCAGTTTGATGACACCAAGTTCATCAATCTGTTACTTGCATATGTGGAAACACCGCAATATTTGCGCAAACGACTGTTTCCTCTAAAGGAACAGTTGCGATATGCAGGAACACTCCCGCCGCTACGAACACCTCATCATCCGATAGAATCAAGGTCATCACACATCAACGTAGGAGAATACCGCGTTGGAGTAGTGGTTTCACAACCAAAAAAAAAAATTAGCGAGAAAAAAGTAGGATCTGATAAATATGCATGGGTCGATATCGGAATAGATAGCCCGGTTCCTCTTAAAGTACTTCAGCAGGAAGTATCAATAGGAGAGCGCGTTAATGTCAGGATCTCTTTAAGACGACCATTACAAGTAAAACTTGTAGAAAAAGATGAGATTCCACTATATTGGGGATACTCAATTATAATAGCAAATAGCCTTTCTGAAGCTCTCAAAGAGCTTTCAAAACAAGGTGCACTGATCATAGTAACCGGACGACAGGGCCAGGTATTAAATACAAGTGTTCTAACAAACATCGGTAGTATGATCAGACAATCATCATTAACTGCTATTGTATTCGGATCACCCAAACAAGGTGTGGAATCGATATTGGCAAATGAGGGAACACAACTCTCACATATCCAGTGCGAGACACTGAACATCATACCCGAACAGGGTACAGCTACAGTAAGAACAGAAGAAGCCATATGGGCTACACTGTCTGTGCTGAACCTGGTCAGGTAGGCTTAATAACAACAATATTCAAGAGATAAAGGAGGAAAATAATGCCAAATTTGCACAGACCAAGACGAGGTTCTCTGGCATTCAGCCCCAGAAAAAGAGCGAAAAGACAGGTTCCTGTTATACGATCATGGCCTGAAGGTAACGGAGAATCCAAAATAGGCGGATTTGCCGGATATAAAGTAGGTATGACCCATGTAAATATGATAGATGACATTCCAAAAAGTCTTACGGAAAATATGGAGATATCTATCCCGGTGACAGTACTCGAAGTACCAGCTATAAAAATAGCGGCAATTAGGGTATACGGTAAACCGGAAACTTACGGCACAAAAATACTATGTGAAGCATGGTCTACTGAACTAGACCCTACATTATTTAAAAAAATATTCATACCCAAGCGAAAAGATACAAAAAATGCACTTAGTAAGATCGAGACGTTAGTAGAAGAAGGACAAGTTAATAATATTAATCTGATATGTTATACACTTCCATCTGAAATTTCAGGGGTACCAAAAAAGAAACCGGACTTAATGGAGAATAGGGTCATAGGAGGAGATATAAAAGCCAGACTGGAATATGCAAAATCTGTTTTTGGCACGTCGATTAATATATCTGATATTTTTAATCCCGGTGATATGATCGATGTATCTGCTATCACTAAAGGTAAAGGGACGCAAGGTCCTGTAAAGCGATGGCATATTAACCTCATGAAACACAAGCACAGTAGACAGGGGTCCCTTAGACAGATAGGTACATTAGGGCCGTGGAACCCGTCAAGAGTTAACTGGCGAGTCCCCCAATTAGGTCAGACTGGTTATCATCAGCGAACAGAATATAATAAAAGAATTCTTAAGATTGGTGAAGATGGCAATGACATAACTCCTGCCGGTGGGTTTCTTAATTACGGAATAGTAAAAAACAATTATATACTGGTAAAAGGTAGTGTGCCGGGTCCTAAAAAACGGTTAATCAGATTAAGACCCGCAATAAGAGCTAAGATAAAGAATACAGTGACACCCCAGATATTAAATATCAGCGTGGAGTCAAGGCAGGGGTGAAATAAATGAGCAAAGCGCAAATTATAGATTTAACAGGAACTTCCAAGGGTGAAATAGAACTTCCGGATATATTTAATGTGGCTTATAGACCTGATCTTATTAAGAAAGCCGTTCTGGCCGCCCAGGCTAATAGACTTCAGGTTTATGGTCCGACACCCTATGCAGGTATGAAAACATCAGCTGATAATTGGGGTCCGGGTCGTGGCATGGCTCGTGTACCCAGAATTAAGACCGGTAATCGCGTAGCAAGGATATCTCAGGCCAGAGGCGGCAGGAAAGCTCATCCACCTAAGGTCGAGAAAGATTATTCTGAAAAAATAAATAAAAAAGAGAGATTAAAGGCAATAAAGTCAGCTATTGCTACCACCATCGATGATGATCTTGTACGTCATAGAGGACACAAATTTGAAACAGCTTTGCCTGTTGTAGCAGTTGATGAGTTCCAGGACCTCAAGACTACAAAGGAAGTTGTTAGATTCATGGAGGCTGTAAAAGTGTATAGTGATATAATAAGATCCAAGAATGGCAAACACATAAGAGCTGGTGGCGGGAAGAGACGTGGTCGAAAATATAAAAAACCCAAGAGTATTCTAATAATAGTAAATCAGGATAATGGAATAGGTCGTGCTGCCAGAAACCTATCCGGCGTGGATGTAATAGCAGTGAAAAGATTAAATGTTGAACTGCTGGCACCCGGTACTCATGCAGGTAGATTGGCTATCTGGACCGAATCTGCTATAAAAACACTTGGAGAGGTGAATTAATGTCTATAATACGACATCCGTTCATTACAGAAAAAGCCACCTATACTATAGAAGATAATAACAAATTACAGTTCATTGTAGATATTAATGCTACTAAAGACCAGATAATCCGTGAGGTAGAGGAACTGTATGATATCCCTGTAATAAAGGTTAATACCATGATCACAATGAAAGGCAAGAAAAAGGCTATTGTAACTTTCGAAGGTGAAGGTACTGCCAGTGAACTTGCATCAAAGTTGGGAATATTCTAAAGGAAGGTGAAAAGATGGGAAAGAGAATCATATCACAGAACCGCGGTAAAGGGACACCCACCTACCGCGCACCCTCTCATAAGTACAAAGCTAAACTCAGGCATATAGCAACAGACAGTAAGGATACAATCTACGCTGAAGTTATTGAGATAGTGCACGACCCTGCAAGGTCAGCTCCTATTGGTAGGGTTAGGCTGGATAGTGGAGAAGAGCGACTCATATTGATACCCGAAGGTGTTGCAGTCGGGCAGAAGATAGCATGCGGTATATCTGCGCCGATTGAAGGGGGTAATACTCTCCCGCTACGTGAGATCCCGGAAGGTGTACTTATATGCAATATAGAAAATAAACCTGGAGATGGCGGTCAATTAACAAGATCAAGCGGTGTTTATTCCGTTTTAGTAGCTCATGATGCAAAAAAAACAGTTGTTCAGTTACCAAGTGGACAGATGAAATGGCTATCCCCGCGTTGCCGCGCTACTATAGGTGTGGTTGCCGGTGCAGGTAGAACTGATAAACCATATGTGAAAGCAGGAAAAAAATATCATAAACTTAAGACGAGAGCAGCAAAGTATCCCAGGGTCAGAGGTGTAGCAATGAATGCTGTTGACCATCCATTCGGAGGCGGAGGGTGGCAACATCCCGGAAAGCCAAAGACGGTAAGTCGAAATGCACCGCCAGGTAGGAAAGTTGGGTCAATAGCAGCAAGGAGAACAGGAAAGAGGTGAAAAAGCATGGCAAAAAAGACATCTACTAAACTACCCAAGAGAAAAGGTGTATTCACATACAGAGGGAAGACTCTTGAACAGCTTAAGACGATGAGTATGGAGGAGTTTGCAGAGCTCTTACCTTCAAGACAGCGCAGGACCATATTCCGTGGATTTGATGATGAGCATAAAAAGATACTACAAAAAGTCAAAGATGGTGATAGTACTATCAAAACACATTTGAGAAATATGATAATATTTCCTGATATGGTAGGTCTGACTTTAGAAATATATAATGGTAAGCAATTTGAAAGAGTAGAAGTGATTCCCGAAATGCTCGGGTCTTATTTCGGTGAATATTCTCTTACCCGCAGGCGAGTTTCACATGGCTCAGCTGGTGTAGGTGCAACCAGGTCCAGTAAGTTCGTACCCTTAAAGTGACGGAGGAACCTTAAATGTCAAGAATTCAGTATTCAGTACAGACAGATCCTGAGACTACATCGAAAGCTATCGGACATGAACTTCATATTTCTCCAAGACATTCCAGAGAGATATGCAGAGCTATCAAAGGTATGAGAACAGGTCATGCAAAAAAGTATCTTGATAATGTAGTGGCTTTAAAACAAGCAGTCCCATTCAAACGACATAACGATAGCATGGGACATCGTAAAGGGCCTATGGCGGCTGGCAGGTATCCCCAAAAAGCTGCAAAGGAATTTATTAAGATCTTAATAAATGCCCAGGCTAATGCCGAATATAAAGGCATTGAACCTGAAGATATGAAGATAGCCCATGTTGCTACTAAAAAAGGCAGGGTCATCCGGGGTTACAGGGCCAGGGCAAGAGGCAGTTCCTCACCAAAAAATACAGAAACAGTTAATATAGAAATGATACTGGAAGAGGTGCAGTAGAATATGGGAATTGAAAAGAAGTTCGTACAGGACGGTCTGACCAAAGCCAGGATAAATGAATATTTTACCAAACAGCTTGAACGTGCTGGTTATGGCGGAATGCTTATGACGCGGACGCCACTTGGTACCCAGATCACATTATATGCTGAAAAACCAGGGATGGTCATAGGTAAAGGTGGAAAGACCATTCATAGGTTGACTAATGATATGATATATGTATTTAGTGTGGATAATCCACAGATCGATGTACAGGAAGTAAAAGTACCTGAACTCAATGCTCAGATGATGGCAAACCGATTGGCAAATGCACTGGAAAGAGGCTGGTATTTCAGGAAGGCTGGTCATAATATGCTGAGGCGTATTATGGATGCAGGAGCACTCGGGTGCGAGATCGTCATTTCAGGAAAATTGACAGGACCCAGATCCAAGGTTTCGAAAATAGTAGACGGATATATCAAACATGCAGGTAAACCTGTTGAAGAATTGGTTGATACCGGTTTTGCTACAGCTGTTAAGAAATTAGGTACTATCGGATGCTATGTACGGATCGTTCATCCTGGTACGGAACTACCAGGCAAGTTCTACATGATTGAAACGGAAGCTTCCGTTGAACCGGAAGTTAAAGAAGCTAAGGAAGGGATCAAAGAAGTAATAGAAAAGGCCCCTGAGAAAGAAAAGACCAAAATGAAGAACATCAGGCAGGTAGGTAGCATATGGGAACATAAACATGATGACCTGGACTGGCATCCTATGTCTGTACCTCACTCCATTGCAGTGGTATCTGATGCAGAAAAGACAACATCCACTTCTGATAAGGCAATAGATACAGAAGAAGTAACACAGGCTGTAAAAGTCGAAGAAGAAGAAGAATCTGTAGACAAAGAAGAAAAAACTGATATGGAATCAGTAGCAGAAACTGCACATAATACAACAGTAGAAAATACTACCAGTAAGTCTGAAGTTCCTGAAGAAGAAAGAATCCGGGAGCATAATAATGTACAAGAACATAAACATGATGGCTATGATTACTGGCATCCTCTCTCACGGATACATAAAATTGAAGGAGATGATCATTAATGGCTATCCTTCGTGTGGATGAGATCCGAAATATGAGCCGTGAAGAGAGGCTGGATGAGCTGGACAATCTTAATAATGAACTTATTAGGGAACGTGCCATTGCATCAGCAGGTGGTGCTCCTGAAAATCCAGGGCGGATTGGCGAAATACGTAGGACGATCGCAAGGATCAAAACCATTAATAAAGAATTAGGCGAATAAATAGATAGAGGAACATAATGCAATTATCACCCGGTAATCTAATCCATCATGAGATCATTGGTCTCGAGACAGAAGTAGTAGATAGTTCTAACTTCAGTCAGATAGGGATCAAAGGAAAAGTGATAGATGAAACTAAGAATACACTAAGTATTCAATTGGAAAAAGGGCTTACTAAAATAATTGCGAAATCACATACCCATTTTCTTTTTAATTTACCAACAGGCAGACGTTACCTGCCAGGAAGTAGGATTCAGGTTAAAGTTGATGGAACCCTCTTGCTCTCACAACCAGAAAATCGCATACAAACAAAATTTAAGAAAAGTATTAGACGACGGATAGATTTATGATTAAATATAAGAGGAATTGAAGATGACAAAAAATATAGGACTGGATGTGAAAGCTCCTGATAAAGAGTGTAATGATGTCAATTGTCCGTTCCATGGTAATCTTCCTGTAAGAGGTCAGGTTTTCACCGGTTTAGTAATCAGCAATAAAATGAGTGCGACAGTGGTAGTAAAGAGAACCTTCGAAAAACTGGTTACCAAATATGAACGATACCAAAAAAGGCAATCAAAATTACATGCTCATAACCCATCATGTATTGATGCAAAGGAGGGTGATATCGTTAAAGTAGCGGAATGCAGACCTCTAAGCAAAACAAAGACATTTGTAGTGGTTGAGGTGGTGTGAATGATCGGAATGAAAGCCAGGATACCTCGATCCTTAAATGCCGGTGCCAGGCTGGAAGTAGCAGATAATACAGGTGCCAGACAGGTAGAGATTATTTCTGTAAAGAAATATAGAGGCGTGAAGAATAGAATGCCAAGGGCTGGAATTGGCGATATACTTGTTGTCAGTGTCAAGAAAGGCACACCTGATATGAGAAAACAGATATTGAATGCTGTGGTGATACGGCAAAAAAAAGAATTCAGGCGTCCGGATGGACTTCGAGTTGCTTTTGAAGATAATGCTGCTGTAATCACTGATATCGGAGGCATCCCCAAAGGAACAGAGATCAAAGGTCCGGTAGCAAGAGAAGCTGCTGAGAGGTTTACCAAGATAGCTTCTGCAGCATCTATTATTGTATGAGGTTTATATAATGAGAGTTATTTCAAAACAACCAAAAAAACAGCGAAAAGCACGTTATAAATCATCTTTTCATCAACGTCAGAAATTGATGAGTGCTCCTTTAAGTTCTGAACTTAAAGCCAAGTACCATCTCCGGAATATACCTGTTAGGAACGGTGATACTGTTATGGTCATGCGAGGTGATCATACTGGTGTCGAGGGAGTAGTAGAACAGGTGAATTTAAAAGGAGGTACTGTAATAGTCGAAGGAGTAAGTGTTGCAAAATCCGATGGAACTGAAGTGCCCAGACCTGTTCATCCATCCAAAATTATGATCACTAAATTGATACTCAAGGATGAGATCAGAGAAATTACATTATCACGAGGAGGCGGAGAATAGTGAGCAAGCATCTAAAAAGGATTGCATCACCAAAAAAATGGCCTATTGCAAAGAAAACACATATTTGGGTAACTAAGCCCAATCCAGGTCCACATTCACTTAAACATGCAATCCCATTAAGTATTTTATTTAGAGATATATTAAAATTAACAGATAATATGAGGGAGACAAAGCGAGTGCTGAATGAAGGCAATGTGCTTGTTGACGGAATAGTCAGAAAGAATCATAAATTCCCTGTTGGTTTGTTTGATGTCATTCAGATCCCTAAGCAAAAAGTAAGCTATAGAATTCTTCTGGACCCTAGTAGTAGATTAATGGTAAATGAACTGGATACACAAGATCCTAAGAAACCGGCTCAGATTCTTAATAAGACCATAATTAGAGGAGGTAAAGTTCAACTAAACCTTCATGATGGTACTAATATCCTTGGCAGTAATGATTATAAGACTAAGGATACGATTATTCTCTCTATACCTGATAAGAGCATTCATAAGCATATAAAATATGAACAGGGAAATCTAGCTTTGGTTATAGGTGGCACACATTCAGGAGAACTTGCAAAGATCAATGAGATCAAGAAAGTACGAAGTGGAAGGAATAATATGGTACTGCTGGAGAAAAAGGATGGTACCGTATTCGAGACTATTGAAGATTATGCGTTCGTAGTCGGTACTGATGAACCTGAATTCAATTTAGGAGGTGTCATCAATGAGTAATAATAACGTGATGAGAACTCTTAAAGTAGACAAGATCACTGTCCACATCGGTGTAGGTGAAAGCGGTGAGCATCTCAATAATGCAGAGAATATACTTAATACTATTACAAAGCAGACCAGTGTAAGGTCTAAGGCCAAGCGGACACTGCAGACATTTGCTATTAAAAAGAACGAGCCCATCGGATGCAAAGTCACACTCAGGGGTGCTCTGGCTGAAGAATTCATGAGATCCAGTTTAGCTATCAATGAGAACAGAATACGAGAAAGCCAGTTTGATAATACTGGTAATTTCAATTTTGGGATAGAAGAACATACGGATTTTCCTGAAATGAAGTATGATCCTAATATCGGTATATTCGGGATGGATGTGTCAATATCTTTAATCAGACCCGGGTACAGAGTATACAGGAGAAAGATCAAACAGCGTAAGATACCTGAGTCTCATAAGGTAACAAAGGAAGATGCAATTGATTTCATTAAAAACTCATACGGCGTGGAGATAATGACATGAAAAAAGATACATCGACACAGGAAAGTAAAAAATTCGGTCGTGGAGCCAATAAGTGTAGCAGATGCGGTCGCAAGCAGGGTCTGGTACGTAAATATGGAATTTATTTGTGCAGACAGTGTTTCAGAGAGATTGCACACGAGATGGGTTTTACTAAGTATTCATGAGGTGAGCAATATGGTATTATTAGATCCACTAGCAGATGCACTTTCAACTATAAAGAATGCAGAGAGTACAGGTAAACCCAGTTGCCTGATAAATCCTGCATCCAAACTAATAGGTAATGTATTGAAAGTCATGCAGGATATGGAATATATAAGAAATTTCGAGTTTATAGATGACGGTAAGTCAGGTATGATAAAGGTAGAACTTTCAGGGAAAATTAATAAATGTGGCGTTATCAAACCCAGATCTTCTGTTGGACACAAGGACTTTGAGAAATGGGAGAAACGATACCTTCCAGCACGTAACTTCGGTGCAATAATTCTTACTACACCAGACGGTGTGTTGTCTCATTATGATGCTCGGCTTAAGAGTGTAGGTGGACAATTATTAGCATATGTCTATTGAGGTGTGATTATGGGAAAAGAATTAGAAAAGGTACTTGATATTCCCGAGGGTATTGAAGTAGTATTGAAAGATAATGATATTTCAGTAAACGGTCCCAATGGAGTAATCCATAGAGAGTTATGGTATCCGGGGATTGTTATAGATCAAAAAGATAATACAATCATTATAAACCTTACTATCAACAGAAAAAAACAGCAGGCAATGGCTGGGACTATTGCTTCTCATATCCGGAATATGATAGGTGGTGTAGCTAGTAGTTATATATATTTATTAAAAGTTGTGTATTCACACTTTCCTATCCAGTTAACGGTAGATGGAGATTATCTGAAAATTGGAAATTTCCTGGGTGAGAAGAAACCTAGAAAAGCTAAGATAATAGGCGATACTACTGTAAAGGTTAAAGGAAATGAAGTGGTTGTTAAGGGAATCAATATAGAGCATGTAGGCCAGACTGCAGCTAATATCCAACAGGCAACCAAGATAAAAAGATTTGACCCCCGGGTTTTCCAGGACGGAATATATGTAGTGGAAAAAACGAGAGGATAGGTGATGATAATGGTGGAAGAAACAGAGCAAAATGATACAGAGGTAGTAGAAGTCGAAGAAGAACCAACTACTATCTCCAGGTTAACGATGGATCAGGAATCACTACGGCTCCTGAAGGTAAGGAAAAGACAAAAGCAAAAGAAACCTGTTTTTTTACAGACTGATCACCATAAAAAGAAAAGGCTTAAAAAAACATGGAGGCGTCCGAGAGGACTTCATAACAAGAAGCGTCGATATATCCTTGGTAAAGGCCAGATAGTAAGAGTAGGATTTGGAAGTCCTGTTGCAGTGAAAGGGCTGCATCCGTCTGGATTTATGGATGTGCTTGTATCGCGAATACAGGATTTGGAAAATATGGATCCTGATACACAGGCCGTACGCATATCCCGTACAGTGGGACAGCGCAAAAGGATTGAAATATTAAAGAAAGCACAGACTCAAGGAATGAAGATACTGAATTCTCCAGTGGAAGAAAGGGGGCTGTAACATGACTGATCTTAAAAACCAGCGTCAAATTGCAGCCAGTATATTGAAAGTTGGGGTCAACAGAATATGGATTGATCCTGATAATACAGAAGGGATTGCAAAAGCTATTACTCGAGAGGATATACGAGAACTGATATCTGATAATCTTATTAGTGCAAGACCTATTAAAGGCATATCCAGGGGACGTGCAAGAAAACTGAATATTAAACGCGCATACGGGCACCGAAAAGGTCATGGATCAAGAAAAGGTACTAAGGGTGCACGTAATCCGAGAAAAAAGCAGTGGATGAAGAAGATACGTTCTCTTCGAAAAAAGCTTCATGAGATGCGGTCAGATGGAGCGCTGGATAAGTCTACATATCATAAGATGTACAGAAAGGCTAAAGGTGGAGAATACAGGAATGTAGCCCATATGGAAGCACATATTGAGTCGATTGCAAACAAGGAGGCCTGAGAATGGCAACAGGACCAAGATATAAAATACCTTTCAGACGTCGAAGAGAAGGTAGGACTGATTATCATCAGCGATTAAGGTTAATTATTTCAAAAAGACCACGGATCGTGGTACGCAGAAGTCTTCGTAATATGAAGCTCCAATTAGTGACGGCAAAACAACAGGGAGATTATACATGGATACATGCAGATTCCAGTGAACTTGTCAAATATGGATATGATGGTTCCACTGGTAATATTCCAGCGGCATACCTTACTGGCTTAATTTTTGGGTACAAAGCATTGCAAGCAGAGTATGAGAGTGCCATACTGGATATCGGACTGCAGGTCTCATCCAGGGGCTCCCGGGTATATGCAGCATTGAAAGGGATAATTGATTCCGGATTTGATGTACCGCATGATCCTAAGATATTCCCTGATGATGCAAGGATCAGAGGCGAAACCATAAAGGAACATACTGGCAGTGATATACCTGCTATGTTTGAGAAAGCCTTATCGAAGATAAAAGAGGAGTTTGGGGAGGATTAGATTATGGCATATGATTATGAAACGAAATGGGTACCATCAACAAGGCTGGGACACCTGGTAAGTGAAGGAGAAGTGATCTCTATGGATGAGGTTTTATCATCCGGTCTTCCCTTAAAGGAACCTCAAATAGTGGATACATTATTCTCAGAATTAAAGGAAGAAGTACTTGATATTAATATGGTCCAGAGGATGACTGATTCAGGAAGGCGTGTAAAATTCAGAGCTACTGTTGTGGTAGGTAATGAGGATGGGTTCATAGGCATGGGCCAGGGTAAGGATGTACAGGTCGGACCTGCTATAAGAAAAGCTATTGATTCTGCCAAGATCAATATGGTATCTGTTAAAAGAGGATGTGGTTCCTGGGAATGTGGTTGTGGGACCGAACATACTGTTCCTTTTGAGGTGGTCGGCAAGATGGGGAGTGTAAAGGTTATATTAAAACCTGCCCCGAGAGGACTTGGACTGGCTGCCGGAGGGACGGCAAAGATAGTAATGCAATTAGCAGGTATCAAGGATGTATGGACCAGGACAGAAGGTCAGACCAGGACTACATTAAATTTTGCAAAAGCTACCTATGAAGCATTGAAACAGACAGCCATAGTACGTACTATGGAGGATAAATGATGTATGCGGTAGTAAGGCTTCGGTCAGTGGTCAATACAAGACCTCAGATCAAAGATACATTGAAAATGTTAAGACTAAACAGGAATAATCACTGTGCAGTGCTGGAAGAGAATCCTCATAATAAAGGTATGATACAAAAGGTTAAGGACTATGTGGCATGGGGAATTATTTCACCTGAAATTCTGGGACAAATGATGCACAACCGGGGCGAGCTGGTTGGAGGCATTCAATTAACAGATGATTATGTTAAAGAGCATACTTCCTTTGATGATATCAATGCTATGGCACAGGCTGTGTGCTCAGGGGATGTATCACTTAAGGACGTACCACAATTAAAACCTTTATTCAGGCTTCATCCTCCCAGAAAGGGGCATAAAGGTATTAAAAAGACAGTACCTGAGGGAGGTACACTGGGATATCATGGAGACGGAATAAATGCACTGCTTCATAAAATGAGGTGAACCTGAATGAAAAAGAATGTAACAAAATATAGAGGGTCCCGGACGTGTGGAGGCGGTACGCATAAGAACCGCCGTGGTGCCGGAAGTCGTGGAGGTCACGGCAATGCAGGTAATGATAAGCACCATTTCGTACGTAATTTCCTGCAAGGTTATACTTTTGGAAAGCACGGGTTCAAACGACCCCAAAAAGTCATATCAAGTCAGTCCATTGTAAATATTGGTGAACTGGACGAAATGGCCCAACAGCTTGTACTGGATGGAGATGCACAAAAAGAAGATGATGTGTATCATATAAACCTGGCAGAACTGGAGTATCCGATTGATAAGTTGCTGGGTACAGGTAGAGTCACAAAATCCATGGTCATTACTGTT
>LGVC01012209.1_pt1 | contig 13787 bp, 13 predicted proteins | sample 469851 | NCBI WGS metagenome assembly LGVC01 (sample SAMN03857202, study PRJNA290197) | marine sediment metagenome | biome: ocean floor; feature: cold seep; material: sediment; isolation source: sample #5133, Elevator 3A push core 47, collected at Hydrate Ridge North... ...
ACACCGGTTTTAATGATCTTTGCTATTGGTATTCCTTTCTGGACATTAACATCGATTTTTAATTCTGTACCCATCGCCTTCCAGCAGATAAAATATCATATTTATACTGTGTACATATTCAAAGACTCGTTTAAGTTGATTGCAATAGTTAGTTTTCTTGCTGCAGGTTATGGTGTTATTGGAGCTGCTGTTGGCTGGGTTCTTGCAATAGTTGGGATGTCGATATTAGCATTTTATTTTCTTGAAAAGAGAGTGTTCCCTATTCTTAGTAGCACGGTGAAATCAATATCAATGGATAAAAAACTTTTTTATTTCTCTTATCCATTGATTTTTGTTGGCATATTAAGTATGGTTATTGGCTGGACTGATACATTTATGCTCGGATATTTTTGCACATCTTTCGAAGTTGGAGTATACAATGCAGCACTTCCTACATCGAAGTTGCTGAGTGTGGTGCTCAGCCCGATCGGACAGATATTCGGTCCGGTCATTGTCGGGTTATATGCAAAGAACCGGATCAATGAATTGAGACGGACCTATTCGAGCGTGACAAAGTGGATTTTTTCTCTTGTGTTTCCAGGGTTTTTGTTGATGGCACTTTTCTCTGAGAAGGTTCTTATAATACTGTTCGGAGATGTGTATATTTCCGGATCGAATGCACTTGGTATCCTGGCATTTGGCGTACTTATTACTGCCATCGTTGGACCAGCATCTTTGATTATCACCGCGTATGGCAGAACAAAGATAATTATGTGGTGCAGTCTTTTGGGAGCATCTGTCAATGTTTTTTTGAACTTTTTTTTGATACCAAAATATGGGATAAACGGTGCTGCTGTCGCAACAGGTTTCTCACTTGCACTTACGACTATCCTTCATCTGATCTTTGCATATAGAATTGGGGGGGTACAGCCATTCGGATGGGGTTATGTAAAACCGTTGTTTGCATCGATTGTGGCTGTGGCTGTAGTATATGTAGTGGTGCAGTACGTGATCGGGGTTTCTGTGATTTCTCTAGTTATGATGCTCTTTGTCTTTGGTTTGCTTTATTTCTTCCTACTTTTGGTGATGAAAGGATTTGATAAAGAAGATTTGATGGTGATGCGGGCAGTGGATCAGAGGTTGGGGATGAGGTTAGATTGGGTGAGAAAAATTATTAAGCGTTTTATATAATATATATTACGTTGATCATTCTATTGATATCGTTTACATATCAATTTATCAAAAGCGCTAAGTTATAGTTTTAACATTATCATACAGTAAGTCCATCCCTTTACTCCTATCAAATTTCTCAACGAAATATGGATAATACATGCGTATATTTTCTACATACTCATTCGAGCCTAAAACCTCCCTTAATGCATCATCCAGCATATCTAATTCGTTCCAACTCACAAACACACCTATATCATACATCTTCACCAGTTCAGACACTGCAGAGCCAGCATCAGAAAGCACCAATATCGGCAATCCACACCCTATATATTCATAAACCTTAGCACCGATAGCATGTCCTGACTGCGGATCATTTTTTTGTAGTGAATAAAGCGCAACATCACCTGTAAGCAACAATTCAAGAACTTCCCGATGATTTTTATTCCCAACCAAAAAAACAACATCCTTCATTCCCATCTCTTTTATCATTTCCTTTATCGGATTCTTGCGTTTCCCATCACCAATTATTATATATTTAACATTACACCCATCTTCCTGAAGCATTTTCAGCGGTTCAATTATAACTTCAGGCATGTAGTATGGCATATCCAAATCTCCAACATATACGATAAACCTGGAATCTTCTGAAAATAATATACCATTCTTCTCCAGCACTTTTTCTTTATCGAAATTTCCTTTGATATCGTTCAGTTCCTCAAAATCGATTCCATTCTGAACCAGTATCACATTTTTGTTCAGGTTAAGCAGTTTTGTCTGCAATATTTCATTCACAGTGCTTACTAATGACGCATGCTTTAAAGAATGAGATAACAATGCTGATACAAACTTGTTCGCAACTTTCAGCGGATATCGTATGTAAAACATTTGTGTATTTGCAATACCATTTATGACACTTGTTAAATCATCCCGGTAATCAACTATGTACGGCTTATTGAGAATCTTTAAGGCAATATACGAAGCTATAACAGGTGCAAACTGAGGAGTTGTCGCCAGTATTATATCAGGGTTGTATTTAACAATCTCTTTTAGAGAGGCACATATCCAGAAGATAAGCGTTAGCGGATTTAAGCTCTGGGGCATAAAAACAAAGGCAGGTAAAAATTTTCTGGTGTACCTAACCACTTCGATCGTTCCCTGATCAGTTACACCTATCTCGTGTTTATACAGAGGATTAAACGTAACAACCCTTACGCATTTAGCATCTTTGCCATCGCGAGAAAATCTCTTAACCATTTGACAGATACGCACACTCGCAGCAGTTGCATCTGGCGGATAATAGGTTGTTAGTATGAGTAATTTCATGATATCTATGCAATGAATTAAAGCGTATCATTCCTTCCTATTATCTTTCCATCTTCGTATATCACTTTATATCCCGGATTTTCAAGTTCTTCTTTTAATAATTCCGGATAGTCTCCAAACTGCTCTTTATCATAAGGCACTAAGGACTTGCAAAATATTTCGTTCATGTGATATCTCGCAGCTTCGTCAAGATTATCAATGTCCCAGTCTTTTTTAATCCGATATGCAACATAATCATCCAACGTCGGAAATTTATTATAGTCTCCTAATTCACGCCATTTTATCCAAAACTTTCTGAATAGTATCCTTTTTGCACTCTTTAAACTGCTCATGTGGAATATATGATATTGTTTCTTAATAACATATTCATAGCTTGATTTGTAATAAAGTGGAATGTGGAGAGATTCAAACCCCTCTTTAGTCACATACCCAAGAGCATCCGAATATGTATGCAATCTACTTTGAATATTCAGCATTCCATCCTGTACCTGATGAAAAATATCCCCTTCTAAATTCACAGCAGGAAGAGAAATTGCATGGTAAATATTCGGGTTTAAACTGAGAATTTTTTTCTTTAGATCCATAATAGACTTCTTTGCAATATAATCACCCTCCCACCACAAAACCCACCTGAAACTCGTGTTTTTTAAAGTCATGTTAGCATGATCAGCATGTTCCTCTGTTGTCCCTGTAGTTTGGTCTGGTTCGTAATGAATCAGTTTCAAGTTAAGATCATATCTAGCTACAATTTTTTTAATTATTTCAGGTGTATTATCAGTGGATGCATCCACAATTACAATCTCATCTGCAAAATCCTTTATTGAGATTAAATTAAGTCCGATCCATTCTTCTTCATTTTTAACTGTTATCCTAACACTTATACCGTTTTTTCTTGATGGTTTTGGAATTAATCCAACATAAGGCAGATTACAAAAAGCGTACCCTACAACTACTTTTGTTACCGCTTTTGTAGCTAAGATGCCTTTTGTTTTTATATGCCGGTACTTCATTTATATCATCAACAATTCAGAATATTATGAGATATTTATATTAAACCTTATGGTGTTTGAACCTGTGTATAAGGAAACAATCAAATTAAAATGTAATCTGGTATTTTTAATTTAATCGTGCAATTATAATCATTGCAATGTATAAAAAAACCATGGATTTTATGGGTATTATCAAGTTGAAATTTGCTGAGTTTTCGCATTTGGGAAGTATAATCTATCGCATGTCTCGGTTGTTTCAATGATCTTAATAGTATATTGAGGGGGTGAGTCATTTTTTATTCACTCCTTTATTCTTGTATCTAGTGATTATTTTATTGAAAAAATCTTCATGCAGTTCATTCCATCCCTTTGTTGCATCAATTATTGGTATATCAAATGATTTTGCAATCAATATAAAATAATCCCTCCTGATCTTAAGGTAATCCATTGTATCTACCTCTTCTCTTCGACTGTCAATCCCTTCTTTGGTATCATCCTTTCGTAGATTTGAAACATCTTCCGGAATGTCAAGTATAAATGTTAAATCAGGTTTCGGAACCGATTTCAACAAAATTCTCGATGCTCTTTCATTATACAAACCATTGTACATAAGCATTATAATTAGATCATAAGTATATTTGTCACAGAATAATGTTTTGCCAACAAGTCCAGGAAACCACATTTTAGTCATATAAATATAAATAAAATCAAGAATTACTATGTAATTCCATATTTTTTTCATGATTTTACTTTTCGCATAATCTTTTTTTCTCCAACCTTTCAAAACAAATAAAACACCCATCAAAGGATACGAGATCTTTGGTGACCAGAGATTCGAAACATATTGACTTGGTATACTCATATCTTTAAATCTCATAGTCAATTCAGTCGCATTTGTGGTCTTCCCAGTACCATCGATGCCGGAAAAACAAATGAGCATCTTTCTTTTGCGTGCAGTAGCGACTAATTTTATACGTTCGATTATTATCCGGAAAGGTTTAAAGATGTTTTTGGCGATTTCTATAAACTTATAATTTCTTATATTAATAAGCAATTCGCATGTATGCCAATATGCAAGGAAAGGTTTTGGAGTGAAGGGGAATTTTATTTTTTTTGGTTCTTTTACTATTGAAAATTTAAGTATTCTCATATCTTCATGGGCTTTTTCAGCAATGAGGATAAATGGAGAGTCTATTGCATTGTCAAACAAACTCTTATATAAGCTATTCGTCACATAAATGGACTGCAACAATGGTGTGTACCACAGCTTTTTAACACCATCCCTCATATAATTTAAGTCACGGCAGTTTTCTAATAAGTGAGTTATATGCAGTATAGTGCCTACTGGAATCTGTTTCTTCTTGATCATGCGCAATAGGCAAATAATCAGATCATTCTCAACAGATGGTACGTATAACCTATTTATTTTCCTCTTATTGCGCAATATTCTCATTTTTTCTTCATCGACGACATAATGATATTTCTTAAACTCTTCTTCAGTCTGTAGACTTATTAAAACAACCTCATTACTTCCTTTTGATTTGACAAAATTATATTTCTCGTATGGAAAAAGAGGAACGAAATAGCCTAAGCCTTCCAACACTTTTCCTGCTTTTTCGATGTGTGCATCACGTATAATTGTGTCAACATCAGTAGTATCACACTGTGTTTCGATTGCTTTAAATAAAAAAACAAAATCAATACCATTCTCTTCAAAAGCTTTGGATACGTTTTGAAGCTCTGCAATCGAAAATTCCATATATCTTGCTTTTTTGGATATCTGGTCTATTTCTTTAGATTCAAATTTCGAATCGAGTTTGGAACCAATCTTGCTGTAAAGTGAGAAACATAGTTTGTTATTAATTATAAAGTCCACAGGAAGAATCTCAGGGAGCTGATATTCAGTTTTATTAGGGTTAAAAATATCTATTATCTTGCGTTCTTCCGCAGTTAAAGACAATTCAGCCATTTAGAACACCTTCATAGAGTTCCTTCATTCCCAAAGCTGTTTTTTCGTATGAAAATTCATATAGAATTTTATTTCTTGCATTCAGACCCAGTTTTTCAATTTTTTCTTTTGATAAATTGTATAATATATCATCAACCTTTCTAAAGTCTCCTAAAGGTATGACATAGCCATCGTATTCATCTTTGATGATCCCTGGAATAGAGAACACATCCGGAGCAATAGCAGGAGTTCCGCAAGACATGGCTTCAAGCATCGTGATTGGTGGATCAATAACAAATACGTGCTTATACGACTTTAATTTTGTATCAAAAGGTAATATAAATGCATCTGCCGCATCATACAACATATTTTTCTCCAGTTCATTTAACACACCCTCCCTTAATATTATATTTTCTCTATGCAATAAATTGTTATTCTGCCAATATGAATCGATGAGGTTTGCTGCTATTACCAGTAAATTATCCGGATCTTTTAAAAACTTAGTTTCGCTTATAAACTCAGAAGAGAATCTTACTTCACTCAGATTCCCCATGTACAAAAGTATGAACTTGTCTTCAGGTAATTTGAAGTATCTTCGTGAATTTATTTTATCTCCTGGTTTAAAAAGGTTGGTATTTATCGGTGGATTTACGTTCTGGAAATTATTTATGCCCAAATCNNAATATTTAGATGTGGATTGCCGAAAAATTGTGCAACTACTGGTTTTCCTATTATTTTTGCATATAAGGAGAACACAGGAAAATGGGTGGTGAACAGGTGGATTATGTCTATTCTTTTTCTCTTATTAATGGAATTAATTAGCCTGATCATGGAAGCATCGAGCAGTGGGTCATAACCCTTTGTGTATGTGGTAAGGCGTGTGACATTGGCATACTCTACATCGTTTAGTTTCTCACTATCTTTTCCAATAGAGGAAACAACAGAAATATCTATATCAGTGTGCTTCTTCAGTGCATCCATTATGTTTCTCGAAATTACTTTTCTTCCCTCATTCCATGGTGGATATATACCATAGCCAACAAAACAAATGTGTGTCATACTTTTTTACATCCTTTTTCGCATATATGCCTTCATATCAATCTACGTTTTATTTTATTGTACTTTATAGATATTATAAGCTCAATTCTTAAATATTTACTATTTTTGAATATTCCTTTATAATAATACACCTTCAATTTTTTCTATTAGTTTCATATTATTTGATAAAATTTTAAAAAAAGATATTTGAAAGTTAGACTTGGCCATATACTTGACAATTACAGCAAACTTGTGGAACTATACTACAGCAAACATCATTTTTGAACTTTTTGCTTTTTTCGGAATTCCACAATTCCTTAAATTCATGTTTCAAGTAATTACCAAAATTATCATTAATCATTCTTGTTCTCGGAGCGGTTGACCAATAATATGGAAATTTAAATTGGTCGATAATGTTTTTAAAATTTTCAAAACTCATATTCCCTTTTTTATCAACTCTCCATGAGTGATCACACATCTTACAGTTCAAATTACACCTAGTGGTAGTTTCAATTTCAATAGTATTAGGATAATATACTCTAACTGATAATTTTTGTAATACTAATAAAAAAAACCGTCTGGTTAGGTATTCACTATCTCGCCTTTTGTAGCCACTAAATAGTCTGCTGAGTAACATTGGTGTTTTTATTAATACCTTCATTTTGTTTACCTCTTCATAGCAACTATCATTTTTAAAAAGGATGTTACGTAAGGAAATCTAACGTTGTATATCCTATATCCGCATTGTTCGCACATTTCCATTGCCTTCATGTCTTTTAATAGCATTCTCCGAAAATTCACAAATTTTGTACCGAACCAAATATTCCTCATATGTTCTTTAGTAGCGTCACCCAGAACACACGCATCATCATAGTCCAAACAGCAGGGCACAACCGAACCGTCCCAATTTATGGTCATGTATTCATATATCTCTACAGGTTATATTTTTATAATTGTATCTACTATTAGGAACATACCCATGCCATTCATGCAACTTTTGTAAATTTATCGTAACAGGTTCATCTTTCCAATACTCTTTAAAACTTTCAACTTCTTTTTGAGACACACTATCGCTACTATAAACAGCATTTAGAATTAACTGTGTTCTAGAATTCAATTCTTTTTTTGCCTTTATTAGATCTTTTATATTATTGAATACAACACCATACTTTAGAGGAGTTCTATATTTTTCAAAATACTCTGGAGAGTATCCATCGAAGCTCACAGTTATTTTATCTATTCCTGCAGACAGTAACACAGTTGAAGTTTCTTTATCTAATAAATTCCCATTTGTAAAAATAACTGTTTTTATTGAGGCGTCTCTTTTTTTAATATACTTTATTTTTTCAGACAGTTTTTTATCTAAAAGAGCTTCACCAAAATTACATAGGTGAATCTCTTTAATACCCCAATCTACACACTCTGTTACTAATTTTTTGAATAAATGATCTTGCATCATCCCTTTCTCTCTTTCCATAACACTATGGGGGCAATAAAGACATTGAGCGTTACAAAAATTAGTAGTCTCTATTTTTATAAATTGTGGCTTACTTCTAAAATAATAATATAAATACTTGAATAACGGATAAAAGGTCATCCCAAAACCAAAATCTATCGTTTTAGCTATTGCCATTGTTTTACTCATTTTACCTCCTTTCCAGCTTTAAATTCGGCTAATTGACCCGAAGTATCCTCTGAATTTTTTCCCTTCAACCCTGACCACACATAACGCAAAAATACGGCATCCATAAAAAACCACGCAGACGGTTTGCCCATCATACAACCCGAAATAAAAGAATCACATTCTGAACATATTTTATTATTTCTGAACTCACTGTTCAATATATTCTTTCTGATATCTCTATAACTCTTTAAATTCCATATCTCCTCAAGTGACTTATTGTATAAATATTCTATTGGCTCATCTTCGTGGTTATTGCAGATATAAACACCCGAATTGCTTCCGATTATGCAATGAAGCCATGGTTGGATGCAGTACTTAAAATCAATTGTGTGCTCCAAGTGCGTTCCATACCTTGTGATATCCACTCGTCCAGCCCATGAATTAAGCACACTAATATTCAGGTCTACATCTTTATTTAAAAAATACTCTTTCACTTTTTCGACATCTTCCTCAAATCCATCCATCTTAATTGCCCTTATTAGAATTCTTGTGTTGATCCTTCCTTCTTTTTTAAGCTTTAATAATTTCTCAACATTCCGCAAAACAATATTTACATCGCCAGTTTTTGTAAGGGTTTTAAATTTATCCGGATTAAGTGTGTAAAGGCTGAACATAATCAAGTCCGGTGGATATTCTTCCAGTATATCTATATGTTCTCCTACTAAAGATCCGTTTGTAGTTATAGAGTAAGATATTCTATATTTCTTTAATGATAAAATCGCTTCATTGAAGTCGGGATGTAAAAAACACTCTCCATGATGGCTGATATTCACATCCCTCATATATTTATTGTACTTTTCAAGAATACTTATAAACTCCCCAATATCCATATCCATCTGTTCTCTGGTTACGGGTTTCGTGACATCTTTAGTATTCACCGGGCAAAAACTGCACTGCTGGTTACACCGGTTCGTCAATTCAACGCCAGCTATCCGATTCACAGGGATACTAGTTCTCTTAAGTTGGTAATATATAATGTTCCTCAAAGTCCCTACTTTTTTGATTGTTTCTTTCATTTTAGCTCCAAGATAAAACACAAAACTGGCATAAGATCGTTCCTTCTACCTGCAATTAATTTGCAAAAAAGTCTCATCTTCCATGTATTCGATTCCTCATGACTACCCCAGAAGCAGTAAGTGAAATAATCTATTTTTAGGTCATTGTTTCCAAATAATTTACACATTGTTTTATAAGATGGCTGAAATGTGTGGTCTGGGTGAACATTTTCTTTTCCTGTTATATGAGTAATTATGTTTGTATATGAAAAAACATTTGGTGTTGTTAAAATAAGTTTAGTGTTTTTTCCCATTAATTTTTTTATATTGGCTAAAGCAAGCCCGGGATTGTCTAAATGTTCTATCACATCACCAAAAATAATATAATCAAATTTCATATCTTTAAAATTCACATCATAACTATCTTTACAAATATCCCCATAGAAGATATTATTAATTCCAAGATTCTTAAGTTCTTTTATAGCCTTTTTACTTACATCCAATCCAACGACTTCTTCACAGTTCTTTTGCAATTTTAGATGTAACAGTGTTCCGTTATTAAACCTTTCCAGATGGTAGGGGTTATCTGCAGCCCCGATGTGCAATATATTCTTATTTTTACAAAAATTTAAAATCAGATCGTGTTTAAATTGTTTCATATTGCATCACTTATTTTATAGACTTCAACAATCTGTTCAGAAATTTTATTCCAGGTAAATTGTTTTGCATAATCTAAAATACATTTTTTGTTCCAATTTTTATCCAAAGCAACTAAAATCTTTTCTGCCAATTCATTGGGATTTGCTGGTTCGACTAAAAAACCATAATCTTCTGAAGTTATAATTTCTGGTTCCCCTCCAACTTTTGTTCCTATAAACGGTTTGCCACAGCCTAAGCATTCAAACATTACAGTTGGATTTCCTTCGTTCAAACTCGGTAAGACAAATAAATCACAGGCATTCACTAGAGTTGGTAATTCATCATGTGGAACAAAACCAATTAATTTTACATAATCCTGCAAATTTAATTTATATATTTTTTTTTGCAATTTGTCTTTTAATTGTCCAGAGCCAACAATTATATAAAGAATATTCATTCTACTTTTAATCACTCTCGCCATGGCTTCAATCGAATAATCATAACCTTTTACTACTGCTAAACTACCAACTGTTATGATAATCTTTTTATCTAAAGGTAAGTTCAATTTTGACCTACATTTTTCTTGATCCATGCAGTAAAATTTTTTATCATCAAAACCATTTGGGATGTTTACAGTATTATTGTTAAATTTTTTGAGCAGTGTAATATCTTTTTTATTTACCCTAATAATTGCATCACATTTCTTCCATGTCTGGATGAAATATGGATCCTTTTTTTTTAGTGCTTTATGCAGTGTAATTGAGGTGTGCTCTGTTATTATCACAGGAACCTCACACTCATTTTTAAGTTTAACAGCAATCGCACCGGACGGCAATGTGTAATGAGCATGAATCAAGTCGGGATTAAAATTTTCAATCTTTATCATTTTTAATACAGCTTCTTTCTCCAAATATATCCATAATCTTTTCAGATGTTTGCCGACATATGGAAATGGGAAATTAATATATATCGGATAATACACTTGAACATTATCCCAGCTATAGTTTATAGAATGATCTTTGAATAAATATTTTCTCCAAATTGAAGTTGGAGAAATTACATACACTCTTTCAAAATAATTCTTTAGATAATTTGTTTGCTCCTTAACAAAAATACCGCCAATTTGTTTATTGAATTCATCTGGAAAGTCGGGAGTGAGAATTAATAAATTTCTGAATTCCATAAGCTCATTCCACCTCTCTGATAATAAACTTCCACTTCCCTGCTTTCGTGACCTCTATTTTATCCACCGCTTCAATAATAATCTTCATCGTTCCAGTTCTATTTAATATTATATCCTTTAGCTTATCTAAATCACTTTCGTCAATTTCTTTTTTGCTGTCAGGGACAATCTTAACAATCATTTCATCTACTTTAGTTTGGATTATCTGAAACTGTTTAACCCAATTGAATTCCCAAAAGATATGTGAGAAGAATTCGCCATGTATTTTAGTTCCATTAGGTGTGTATATGTAATCACTGACACGACCAATAATCTTCTCCAGCAATGGTGTATCTCTTCCACATTCACATCTTGTTCCCGATGGTATTCCCAAATCCCCGGTATTATACCTTATAAAAGGCATCGCATAATTATGTAAACTCGTAGCTAAAATTTTTCCTTCTTTACCTGCCTCCAATTGATTTCCATCTTCATCTACAACTTCCGTAATTGATCTTATCATATCAATGTGAAGTCCTTTGTGTACCTCGCATTCATAAGCACTTATGCCGCCGTCATTTAGCCCATATTGATCGAATACATGGCAGTTAAACACATCTTCAATCATTTTTCTTTGATAATCAAATAATACTTCTGCAGTTGCAAATACACCTTTTGGATTAAAATCAATCTTCAAATTTTTATCTTTGATGTGTTTTGCAAACAAATATGTCGAAGAGGCATAACCACTTAAAAATCCTGGTTTGAATTTATTTAATGAAATTACGATTTTATCCATATATTCTTCATGAAGATCAAAAGCAGAGAAAATTTTTGTGTTCATAATAAATGCTTTTGCAGTATCTGCCAACTTAGAACCAGTTGAGGGTATAAGAGAAGAACCTGCTATGATCGCCACTTTATCACCCAACTCATACCCTGCATATCCCCAATTTGCATATAGTATCGCAAATCCTAAACTTTTGTCGTCGTTAGAGTTCCTATATTGAAATGGATGTCCAGTGGAGCCAGCAGTTGACCTATTATCATATTTTTGCTCTTTTAAATCAAGTGGAATAAAACCTTTTTGATCATTTTGTATTATCTCTTTCGTTAAAACCGGTAGTTTTTGCAAATCTTCAATTAATCGGATATCTTCTGGTTTTAAGTTGAGACTTTTGAATAATTTGTGATAATAAGGTACTTTATCATACGAAAACTGAATTAAACTTTGTAGCTTCTCTTCCTGATACTTCTTTAAGTTATTATAGGATTCATATTCATTCTTCTTTAAGAATTTATAACACTCCATAAAATTCCTATACTTGAGCGTGTGTGCTAGAATGAATAGACTTTTATGCAATATTCACACCCCCCGCTTTCTCATCTCAACTCCCCTATTATTTTCACAATTCTTTTACTCGCATCCCCTTCTCCGAATACATTCCTCTGCTTATTACCAGGTTCAAATTGATTTACCCCTTTTACTATCTTCTCTTCATCAGCACCAACCAACACATTCCATCCATCCTCTACCGTTTCAACCCATTCTGTATTGTCTCTTAATGTAATGCATGGTACCTTAAAAATGTAAGCCTCCTTCTGCACACCTCCGGAATCTGTTAATACCTTCCTGGCACTCTTCTCCAGCATAAGCATATTCAGGTATCCAACTGGTTTAATAACTTTCGTATTCTCAACCAACCGATCCCACAATCCAAATCCCTTCAAATGCTTCTCAGTTCTCGGGTGGCACGGAAATACCAAATTTCCAATTTCACAAAAGGCATCCACTATATTCTTCAATCTTTTAAAATCATCCGTATTTTCTGCTCTGTGGATGGTTGCTAAATAGTATTTTTTTGGTTTCAAGTCCATTTCATCTAAAATCATTGCTTTCTTCTCTGCAATTTTAATATTTTTTTTTAGTGCATCTACCATAACATCTCCCGTCAGATGAACTTCATTCGTGATTCCCTCTTTCTTCAAAATCTCAACAGAAGTTTCAGTCGGACAGAACAAGATATCAGAACAATGATCGGTTAATATCCTGTTTATCTCCTCTGGCATTGATTTATCATAACTTCTTAACCCGGATTCGATGTGAGCAACTTTAATGTGCAGTTTGGAGGCAGCTAAAGCACCTGCTATTGTGGAATTTGTATCGCCATAAACTAATACCAGATCAGGCTCTTCTTTTAACAAGACTTCTTCTATTCTCTTAATCATTTCTCCAGTCTGGTAACCGTGCGAACCAGAACCGACATCAAGATGATAATCCGGTTCAGGAATATCCAACTCTTCAAAAAACACTCTATTCATCTCGTAATTGTAATGCTGACCAGTATGAATAATAACTTCATTGAACTCTTTGCGTATCTCCTTCGATAAGGGTGCACACTTTATAAAATTCGGTCTTGCTCCCACTATTGAAATGATTTTTTCCTTCATCTTGTTATCTACACTTCCAGCTTATTCTTATTTTTTAGTAACTATTCAGCCCTTCTCACATTTTGCCCAACTCATTTAGTTTCTTCAGTTCCGAAACTAAAATATCCACTTATACACTATCCAGAAATGGAACAAATGGCTTTCCATTGAAAACCGCTCCAATTGCATCAATAACAGGAAGATTGTTTTTCTTCATAGTAGAAATATACCCTCTAATGCGGCAGAAAGAACATGCACCCTGAACACTTCGGAAAGTACCTGATATTTTCTGCTGTACTTTCATCATTCTGACATCCCTTTCCGCTTGATTATTGTCAAATGGTACCTCAAAATCATACATGAACCTGAGAATATCGCCTTTATAGCCTACGAAGCGGTCCAGTAGATTTTTCGGTTTGGTCTGCTT
>LGVC01009151.1_pt2 | contig 13707 bp, 10 predicted proteins | sample 469851 | NCBI WGS metagenome assembly LGVC01 (sample SAMN03857202, study PRJNA290197) | marine sediment metagenome | biome: ocean floor; feature: cold seep; material: sediment; isolation source: sample #5133, Elevator 3A push core 47, collected at Hydrate Ridge North... ...
AGCGCCTTTTTAAACAACACCCCCCTGGTGGCAATGTTTATTCCGGTTATCCGCGATATTGCGAAGATAAGTCGTCTGCCTGCACCCCGTCTTTATATTCCCTTAAGCTTTGCCTCCATTCTAGGCGGAACCTGTACGCTGATCGGAACATCCACCAATCTGGTCGTGGCCGGTATGGTAATTGATTATCTTGCCAAAGGTGATCCGAATGCAGCGCCATTGAGAGAAATCGCGATGTTTGATTTAGCCTGGATTGGCTTTCCCGCAGCCGTTGCCGGTATCCTCTTCATGATGCTGACAAGCCGATTCTTCTTGCCGGGGACCAAGGAAACCGATTCTGCTGCAGAAATTATGCGTTTCTTCGGAACGGAGTTCAAAGTAACTCCTGACGCACCGATTATCGGTAAAAGCCTCGAGGATATGGGCTACATTAATGCTTTGGGATTTCAATTGCTGGCCTTGAAACGAAATGGTGTGGATGAAGCGGAAATTAAACCTCAAAGCAAACTTGAAGCGGGCGATGTGCTGGTATTTTCCGCCACGCTTAAGGCTATCCCTGATTTGTGGGGAACAAAAGGTTTGGAGCCTGTATATGGAACTGAGGTTCGGGAGATGGTCAGCGCCAGNNGGCCGCAAAATCAAAGAATTGCCTTTACCTGAAGCACCCGTCCAAGTGTCTATAATAGCCATCTCACGTGGCGGCAGACCCATCGAAGGGCCCATGTCGGATGTTCGGGTCAAGGCCGGCGATGTTGGGGTCCTCGAAGTGGATGAATCGTTTTTCCATGAAAACCAGCGAAGCATTCAATTATCCATGGTTCGTCGGCTGACCAGCGCCAGGATCAAACGCTATGAGCGCGCCGTGTATGCGACGCTGATTACCATTGCCATGGTGGCGGTGGTCGCGATGGGCTGGATGAACATGCTCAATGCGTCGCTGCTGGCCTCGGGGGCCATGATCCTGACCGGTTGCATGACGTTTCGCCAGGCCGGCAACAGCCTGGAGTTCAAAACCCTGATCATCATTGCCAGTGCCATCGGACTGGAAGCGGCCGTGACCGGCAGCGGGCTGTCGGCCAAAATCGCCGAGCTTTTGAGCATTATCGGCGGCGACAATCCTCACATGACATTGACGGTTATATTCATAGGCTGTATCTTCATGGACACCATGATCACCAATGTGGCGTCCGCGGTCTTCATGTTCCCGATCGCCATGGCCATGGCCGGCGGTTTGGGCGTTAACGGGATGCCGTTTGCCATCACCGTAATGGTCGGGGCGTCATGCAGCTTCATCTCGCCGATGGGTTACCAGACCAACCTGATGGTCTATGGCCCCGGCGGGTACAAATTTACTGACTTTGTTAAAATTGGAATTCCCATGTCCGTCGTTGTGGGGATTATTACAATCATACTTACGCCCGTGGTGTGGCCATTTTGATCCGAATTTCAGCAGTAGTTAAAGAATCTATCAGTATAGGGTTTGGAAACTATATTTGGTGTTTTTTGTCTCTTTTTTCAATCTTTAATCTCCTTATAAAGGTCAATATTTGTTAAGTTTTCAAGTATTTAAGATAAAATCTTCACTGTTTTTTCTAATTTCATAGTCTTTGAAGAATCTAAAATCGGGTTATTGAATATTCCGATAGGCAAATTTCCACTCCAAAGGAGTATGAAATGCTGATCTATCAATTAAAGATCGAAATCAAGGCATACAAAACGGATGAATTTGTCAAAAACATGATCACGCTTTCTCCCAAAATACGTAAAGAAAAAGGTTGTCTCGGTTACAGCGTGTACCGGGATCACGAACATGAAAACACCTATAGCCTGATTGGGGAGTGGAAGACACGCCAAGACATGGAGAAACATTTCAAAACAAACGATTTCGTGGTCCTAATCGGCGCAGCCAGGGTACTCGGCGAAACATTCGCAATGAACATAGCCGAAGTTTCGAAAACCGGGGGCCTTGAATTGGCCAGAGAACTGATTGAGTCGCAACAACGAAAGAGCGCAACATCACATTGAACAATTTTCATAACCGTTTATGAGGCGCGGCTTGGCCTGCAACGTAAATCGAAGAACCACCATAAATAAATGGGAGGAAGACATGAGACACTCAAAGAAGTTATCAGTAGCAGTATTGGTTGTGTTTGTTGCACTGACAATGACTTTTGGAACAGCATTCGCTGCCAAAAAACCGAACATCGTCCTCGTCTTTTTGGACAATTTCGGTTGGGGTGAGCCCGGCTTCAACGGCGGCGGAATCATCCGGGGGGCGGCAACCCCACGGATGGACAAGCTCGCCTCCGAAGGGCTCCGCCTGACAAACTTCAATGTCGAATCGCAGTGCACCCCGTCACGCGCCGCGATCATGACCGGCCGCTACGCCATCCGCAGCGGCTGCGGAAAGGCCCCGCAGGGCGGAGGCGTTTATGGCCTCGTCCAGTGGGAAGTCACAATGGCGGAGATGCTCTCGGACGCCGGTTATGCCACCGGTATGTTCGGAAAGTGGCACCTTGGCCGTACCCCGGGCCGTTTCCCCACGGACCAGGGGTTTGACGAGTGGTACGGGATACCTAACTCGACAGATGAAGCGCCTTACATGGACCTTGAGGGATTCAAAGAGAGCGGTCTTCCGGAAGCCTCATTTGTCATGGAGGGGAAGAAGGGCGAGGCGCCCAAGACGGTGCGTCCGTACCGCCTGGACTTCCGTCCACTGATCGACGAGGTCATCACGGAGAAGTCGATCGACTACATGAGGAGGCAGGTGAAGGCGAAGAAGCCGTTCTTCCTCTACGTCCCCTACACCGCGACCCATTACCCCACCATACCGCACCCTGATTTCGAGGGTAAGTCCGGCAACGGCGCCTGGGCCGACCTGCTCATGCAGATCGACGCGTACACGGGGATGATACTCGATGAAATCGACGACCTGGGCATTCGTGACAACACCATCGTCATCTTCACGGCCGACAATGGACCCGAGGCGTCCCAGGGCACCAACACCCTGACGGTCGAGACCAGCTTCCAGGGAACCGCCGGCCCCTGGCGCGGCACCCTCTTCACGGGCTTCGAGGGCGCCCTGCGGGTTCCCTTCGCGATCCGGTGGCCCGGCAAGATTCCCGCCGGGAGATCCAGTGACGAGATCGTCCACGAGATGGATCTGTTCCCGACCCTGGCGAAGATCGCCGACGGCAAGGTGCCGGACGACCGCGTCATCGACGGCATCGAAATGCGCGACTTCTTCCTCGGCAAGACGGACAAGTCCGGCCGCGAAGGGGTCATCTGCTACATGGGCAATGATGTCTACGGTGTCAAGTGGCGCAACTGGAAGATGAACTTCAAGGAGATAGACTCGATCTTCGGCGAGGTCAAGGAATACGGCATGCCGAAAATTTACAATCTCTATAAAGATCCAGGGGAGCGTGAAAGCGTGACCTTCCCCCACACGTGGGTGGCAAAGGCAGCCATGCCTCAGCTGATCCAGCATGTGGTGTCGCTGCGGAAGGAACCGCCGATCAAACCTGGAACTAAGGATCCTTACGAGCCGAAGAAGTAAACAGTAATAAGTGGCTAAAGGCATAAGGCTCATGGCTAAAGGTCTTGTACCTTGAGCCGTGCTCCCTGCGCAAAAGAAGATGTGAAAAATTCAATGAAGGAGGAATAAGAAATGAATCGTAAAAGCATAATACTCACATTGCTCGCGGGCATACTGATAACCGGTTGGATGTCATCGAGCGCCCATGCCCAGGATGATGCAGAAGCTTCAGCGAAGGCGGACATAAAGGCTGAGATGAAGAAGGACAAGACGGGCACGAACCCCATGAACTTCACCTTCGATGCGAGGCTGTACAACGAGTATCAGTGGCTCAACACGGCCGGAGACGGTGGGCAGAACATCACGACCTTCGAGTTCCGGGCGCCTTTTGCCGACGGCAAATGGCAGTTCCGCAGCAAGCTCCGCGCAGTTGACCTCAAGGCCGATTTCAACGACGACGGCACCGATGACGTGGATGAATTCGGGTTCGGCGACATAGACGTTCGTTTCATGACCATTCCCTATATGAACATCCAGAAGAGGCTGGCTGTGGCACTGGGCGTCGAGTTCTTTCTCAACACCGCGTCGGAAGATGCGCTGGGTGCGGGAGCGACGTCGGTGGCGCCCCTGGTATTCCTCGGCTTCTTCAACCCCTTTGGTCCGGGGACCGTCTTTTTTCCCGGATATCAGCACACGTTCAGCATCGATGAGGACGACGGACGCAGCCGGGTCCACCAGGGACTGATCGACATGTTCCTCGTCAAGACATGGGGCGGCAACCAGTACTGGGGCTATATCGATCCCCAGATCATCCTCGACTATGAGAACGACATTGAGTTCATGCTTCTCGAACTCCAGGCGGGAATGATGACCGATAAATACTTCGGCACGAAAGGTCACAGCGCCTACATTATGCCTTCCTTCGGTGTCGGTAGTGATCGACCCTACGATTTTTCGCTGGAAGTGGGTTACAAGATCGTCTGGTAGACCCATACGCCTCCCTCACTCATGACACTCTACGGTGAGGAAGGCGTGGCTTGATCAGACCTATCGCATCGGCGAGTTCGAGCTTGTCAAATAAATCCGCCTGCAATTTCCCTGACCAAATTTGATTAAATGATGGAGGGAATTATGATGATATTCAAAACAATCCCGCTTCTTGTAATTGTGACCTTTATGGCTGGTCTAACCACACCGGTCTGGGCCGATCTTTACGGACACCATTCACCGGGGGGATGGGGATTACAATCAGGGAGTCAAGTCCCTCCACCTAATGGTTTCCTTCTTACACCGCTCTATTCTAGGTATCATTCAGATAAATTGGTAGACAGCAATGGCAATGAAGTCAACATAACCGGACTGAACAGAGATATCACCATTAATGTGCTGGGATTGTTTGGCTGGTGGGTAAGCAAGTATAAAATCCTGGGGGCCAATTGGGGGATGATGGCTACGATTTTTGGTATCGACAACGCAATAGAATTTCCCACTTTTGAGGTTAAAAGTGATTTCGGACTCGGGGACATCTACTTTCAGCCTATCAATCTTGGCTGGCATTTGAAACAGGTCGATTTTATGGCGACCTATGGAATTTATTTTCCCACAGGTAGATATGAGTTGGGTGGTGATAACAATACCGGATTGGGGATGTGGACCCATGAGTTCGGTGCCGGCACGACCATTTACTTTGATCAGGAGAAAAAATGGCATTTTTCAGCTATGGGCTATTTCGAAATCAGTACAGAAAAAGAAGGTACGGATATAGATGTCGGAAATATCCTAACCGTTGAAGGGGGATTGGGCAGATCGTGGTATGAAGGTGCTCTCTCGGTGGGGATCGCCTATTATGCTCAGTGGAAATTGACCGAGGACACAATAGGTGGCCTTAATAGGCTTGATCCCAGGTTACCGTCCACCCTCACCCTGAATCGATCCCGGATATACGCTCTAGGGCCGGAGGTCAATATCCCGATCATTATTAAGGACAAACTCATTTCCATCATTACGGCCCGTTATCAGTGGGAGTTTGGTGCTCGAGCTCGGCTTGAAGGTGAAAGTTTCAACCTGTTGCTCAATTTTCCTTTTTTCTAGAACCTATCTTTAAAAAAACTAGAAAGAACATTCTGCTTGGGCAATATAATCAGAAGTGAAATAATTATTAGAAGCAGCAAATGATGGCGAGAAAAGGGGAGGTATAAAACATGAGGCTGAATAGGGGTAAAGGAAGGAATCCACCCACAAAAGAGGTTTTCCCAGCAATAGTCTGTCTGGTTACTTTTGTAGCGCTATTGGTGACCTCCTGTGGGAAGGAGGAAGAAAAGGCGCCTGTATCAGAGGTGGTCAGGCCGGTGAAGGTCATGACTGTCGTCTCCAGCGGTGGGGGGGGAGGCCTGCAATTTCCGGGCAAGGTCCGGGCCTCCAAAAGGGTGGAACTGGCCTTTAAGGTCGTGGGGGGACGGCTCTTTGAACTCCCCATCGCGGGCAAAGAGGGCGGATATGTCAAAAAGGGGGAACTTCTGGCTCGTATCGATCCGAAGGATTTCCAAACAGACCTGCGAAATGCCGAAGGTCGACTCAGAGAGGCTGAATCGTCTCTAAAACTGGCCAAAAGCGAGTATGCGCGTATTCAGAGGATTATGAAACAGGATCCGGGTGCTGTGAGTCAGGCGATGGTGGACAAGAGGCGCGAGGCCGTCAACCAGGCCCAGGGCCGTATCAAGTCCTTCAAAGCCTCTGAGGATAACGCCAAAAACCTATTGAGCTACACCTATCTCAGGGCCCCATACCCGGGCGTCATCGCCAAAAGATATGTGGACAATTTCCAAGAAGTCAAACCAAAACAACCCATAGCCAGGTTAGAGGACATATCCAAGGTAGAGCTCTTGATCGACGTGCCGGAAAACGTGGTGGCCGTGAGAAGAACGGAGGGACCAGGATCTGTTACAGCGGTCGCTGAGTTCCCCACCGCCCCGGGCAAACAGTACCCTTTGAAGGTGAAAGAATATGCAACAAAGGCGGATCCAGCCACCCAGACCTATCAGGTCGTGCTTCAGATGCCTCAACCGGAAGACATCAATGTATTCCCGGGTATGACGGCTACTGTTTCGGTTTCCATCCCGGAAAAAGAATCGACGGAGGAGCGATCAATCTTCATTCCCGCCATTGCGGTCATGACGGATCCTAACGGTAAAAACTACGTGTGGCTCGTTGATTCAGCTAACATGACCGTCCTCAAAAAGGAAGTGAAAACCGGTCGATTGGCAGGATCTGAAAATATCGATGTCCAAGAAGGTTTAGAGGGGGGGGAGACCCTCGTCGTCGCTGGTGGTACGAAACTACAGGAAGGCATGAAAGTCAGCATTTGGGAACAAAAATAGGGGGAATCCAGAATCATGAATATAGCAGAATGGTCCATCAAGAAGAGTGTCATAACCTGGACAATGACCGTCCTTCTTCTATTTGTAGGCTATATCTCCTATCAAAATTTACCACGCCTTGAAGACCCGGAATTTGCCATCAAAGAAGCTGTGGTGGTCACACAATATCCCGGGGCCTCCGCCCAAGAAGTGGAAAAGGAAGTGACCGAAAAGATCGAGAAGGCGACCCAGGAGCTGGGCCAGCTCAAACGGGTTGAGTCCTATTCTGAGAGAGGGCTCTCAAAGGTCAAAGTTGTCATAAAAGATCAGTTTGACAGAGCGGCCCTGCCCCAGGTCTGGGATGAGCTCAGACGAAAGATCAACGATTATCAAAGGGAGCTTCCTCCGGGTGCTGGCCCCTCAATCGTCAATGATGACTTCGGGGATGTTTACGGGGTTTACTTCGCCCTGACCGGAAAAGGGTTTACTTATGCCGAACTGAAGAAGGTGGCGGAACTGTTGAAGCGGGAGTTGACCACCGTCACGGATGTCAAGAAGGTCGTTTTTTTTGGTGAGCAGTCAGAAGCGATTTATGTGGAAATTTCCAAAACCAAAACGGCCGCCCTCGGTATCAGGCTGGAGCAGATCTTTACGGCCTTACAAGCAAAAAATATCCCTTCTGACGCGGGCCGTATCAAAATCGGCAGTGAATATATGGCCATATTCCCCAGCGGTATCTATAAATCAGAGAAGGACTTCGGGAATCTGCTCATCAGCAGTCAGGCGGGGAAGCTGATTTACCTCAAAGATGTGGCTGAGATCAGACGGGGCTATGTTGATCCACCAAAGGATATTTTACGAATCAATGGCAAGCCGGCCATCGGTATCGCGATCTCAACAATTCTAGGCGGCAACGTGGTCACCATGGGCCAAGCGGTAGAAAAGCGGATCAAAGAACTGCTGCCCCAGATTCCGATAGGGATGGACCTGAAGGTCATTTCCAATATGTCGGCTACGGTTGTGGAGGCCATCAACGGATTTATCATCAACCTCGTCGAAGCGGTCGCCATCGTCATCATCGTCTTGCTGTTCTTTATGGGATTACGCAGTGGATTGATCATCGGGTTTATTCTCACCCTAACCATCGCCGCCACCTTTGTGGTGATGAACTACTACCAAATCACCCTGGAACGAATTTCTCTCGGTGCGCTCATCATCGCCCTGGGCATGCTCGTCGACAACGCCATTGTCGTGGTGGATGGGATGAAAGTGAGGATAGAAAACGGTATGGACGGACTGGAAGCGGCCAAGGAAGTCGTGGGCCAGAACGCCATCCCGCTGTTTGGTGCCACGGCCGTCGCAATCCTCGCTTTTGCCTCTATTGGAGGCATGGACAACAACACCGGTGAATTTTGCAGAGCCCTCTACTATGTCATTTTGATTTCCCTTTCTTTGAGCTGGCTGACCGCGGTGACCACCACACCACTGATCACGAAGACCTTTCTCAAGAGCAAGGTAGAGAGCAAGGGAGAGGGAAAAAGCGCCGATCCCTATGGGGGCAAGTTTTACCAGCTCTATCGCAGCGGCCTGATGTCGGCCATCCGCTACCGATGGGTCACGATCGCCGTTGTCGTGGGTCTTTTTGCATCAGCGCTCTATGGGTTTGGTTTTGTTAAAAATATGTTCTTCCCACCTTCAACCCGGCCGCAGTTTATGGTGGAATGTCAGTTCAGAGAAGGGACCCATATCAGAGAGACCGAAAAAAAGGTCGCTGAGCTCGAGGCATACCTGCAAAAAATTGAGGGGATTACCGATGTGGCTTCAGCCATCGGCGCAGGACATCCCCGCTTTATATTGACCTACAATGTACCGGTCGATGCCGCGGATCAATACAGCCTGGTGCTCGTTTCAGTCAACGACTATAAGGTCATCAATGAGATTTATCAAGAGGTCCAGTCTGATCTGGAATCCATGTTTCCGGATGCCACCATTAATGTGAAAAAATTTGCTCTCGGTCCCGGGGCAGGGGGGAAAATCCAGTTGAGAATCAATGGGCCGGATCCCGCCGTCTTACGCCAGTTGTCAGAGACCGCCAAGGCTATTATCGCCGCCGATCCGGACACAAAGGCTGTTCGCGACGAATGGGGCGGTAAGGTCAAAACGGTCCGGCCGATATTGGCGGAAGAAAGGGCCCACAGACTGGGCATTGACCGGAAGGATATCTCCCTGCGCCTCCAGGCAAATTATTCCGGGACCCTCACCGGCATTTACCGTGAAGGCATCGAATTGATCCCGATTTATGCCCGTGCCCCTAAAAGCGATCGCATTACCATTGAGGACATGACCGATATACCCGTCATCAGCCCCATAACAGGCGAAAATATCCCCATGTTGCAGGTCGTGAATTATTTGGAAACCGGAACCGAGAACGCCCGTGTTTCGCGATACAATCGCCGGTCCATGATCAAACTGCATGCCGATCCGAGATTGGGGCTTCCTTCCGAGGTTATGCTGAGAGTGAAACCCAAAATCGAACAGGCGCTCGGGGTGGATGTGGAACAATATCTCGGCAGGCCATTGCGTGGAAATCAGACATTTGGGGCCAATACGATTCCCCTGAAATACGACGACATCCTTCCCTTGAAGGACAAGCCGGGGTACTTTATCGCCTGGTCGGGTGAGGCTGAAGATCAGGCCGATTCGCAAAAAAAGCTTGGGGAATCCATACCCATTTTCTTTGGAATGATGATCTTGGTTGTCATCTTTCTCTTCAATGCGTTCCGTCAGCCCTTGATCATTTGGTTGACCGTCCCCCTTTCAATCATCGGGGTCACCGCCGGTCTACTCATCTTTAATCAACCCTTTGGTTTTATGGCGCTTCTCGGAGTGATGAGCCTGGCCGGTATGCTCATCAAAAACGCCATTGTCCTGGTCGACCAGATCAATTTGGAAATCAAGGAAGGTAAAGATTCCTTTCATGCGATCATAGACTCGGGCGTGAGCAGAATGCGCCCGGTCTCCATGGCAGCGCTGACCACCATCCTGGGAATGCTTCCGCTGTTACAGGATGATTTCTTTGTCGCCATGGCTGTCACCATCATGTTCGGGCTCGGCTTCGCCACCGTCCTGACACTATTTGTGGTGCCTGTCTTCTATGCGGTCTTTTTCAAGGTGCCTTATGAAAGTTGATCAGAAAGAAAAACGAATCCGCCACACAAACGGCGGATAAATTTCGAAGGACGATTAACGGTTAACCGTTTATTTATCCTGCCTGTCCCGCCATAGCCTTCAGGCGGCGGCGGAAGCTTGTTGAAAATCTTGAGCGTGTCGAAGGGTCGAAGGACGGTTCACCATATTATTCACAAATGGGATCGTTTTAAACTATGATTCAAACTTTCGTTTTTAGGGATGATAGTTGACAACGAAGGGGTAACGATAATTCTGAATATGGAGTTTGAAATGTCATATATGCATAAGGTCGGTGGAATATTGTCGAGATGGTTGGTGGGGGTGATAGCCCTGGTTCTTCTGGTCAACGGGTGCGCCATGGTCGGTCCCGATTATAAACAGCCAGAGGTGGAAGAGCCGAAAGAATGGATAGAGAAAGAGGAACCCCAAATTAAGAGTGAGCCGAAGGATTTTGGCAAATGGTGGACAGCACTCAACGATCCGGTCCTCGACCGCCTCATCGAAGCCGCGTATGAACAGAATTTACCCCTTCGAATTGCAGGAATCCGAATCCTGGAAGCGAGGGCCCGGTTAGGGATTGCTAAGGGGACCCTGTATCCCCAAACGCAACAAGCGTTCGGTAGCTATGGCCGTGTGAGCGCCAGTGAGAACACGGCCAACACACCGGCACCGCCTTTATTCGACTCAAGCTTCAGTGATTATCAGGTCTCCTTCGACGCCGCATGGGAACTCGATTTCTGGGGAAGGTTCCGCCGGGCCGTGCAATCCGGGATCGGGAACTTTGAAGTGTCGATCGCCGACTATGACAACACCCTGGTGACCCTTACCGCCGAAGTGGCCCGAACTTATGTGGTGATTCGTACCCTCGAGGAACGGTTGTCCATTGCACGGGAAAACGTGAAGATTCAGGAGCGTTCACTGCAGATCGCAGAGGTGCGTTTCAGGGGCGGAGACGTGAGCGAACTGGACGTGTCCCAGGCGACAGCCCTCCTGAGGGAGACCCAAGCCTTGATTCCTCGTATACAGGCCGACCTACGCCAGTCCAAAAACGGACTGAGCATCTTGCTCGGTATCCTACCTGGGGAATCCGAGGCCTTGCTGGTCGGGACAAAGGGCATACCCACGGTGCCTGCCGAAGTGGCGGTCGGTATTCCTGCTGAGTTGCTCCGTCGGCGTCCGGATATACGAGGGAGCGAGCGCCGGATGGCGGCCCAAAGCGCACGCATCGGCTTTGCCAAGGCGGATCTGTACCCCCATTTTACGTTGTTCGGTTCCATCGGTTTTGCCGCAGAAAGCTCCGGGGATTTATTTAATTCAAATAGCCTTCAAGGCTTCGGTGGTCCTGCTGTGAGTTGGGATATCTTTAACTACGGGCGTATCAAGAATAGGGTTCGGGTTCAAGATGCCGTTTTCCAGGGACTGGTTGTCGACTACCAGAACACGGTCCTCAAAGCGGCCCAGGAAGTTGAAGATGCCATGGTCGCTTTTTTGAGGACACAGGAGGAAGCGGGGCTCTTGGCGGAGAGCGTCAAGGCGTACAAACGTTCGGTGGATCTTTCCATGCTGCAGTACCGTGAGGGGCTGACCGACTATCAGAGGGTGCTTGACACGCAGCGGTTCTTGACACTGGCACAAGAAGGCCAAATCGTGACCAAAGGATCTGTCGTCATCAACCTGATTGCCATGTACAAGGCATTGGGCGGCGGCTGGGAAACCCGCGTCGGGAAAGATTTCGTGCCGGAAGACATCATCAAGCAGATGGAAGAACGGACCGACTGGGGAAATCTGTTGACAAACGAAGAGCTGGAAGAACCGCCACCCGACCCAAAATTGTGGCAGGGGCCGGATTGGTAACGGCATCAGGCAGGCACCAGATAATTTTATTATCTCTCGCCCGGTTCGCTTGAGAACACGGCGTATGAGCGTTTGATCAGAATATTCCCCTCAAGAATTCTGATCAAAAAAAACTCACTTACTCTGCCTCCTCTGCGAGAGACATTAAAGACCCTTTCCGGATCAATACCATGCCACCCCTTTTAGAGGCGGTCATTGACTAAATATGAGGAAGTTGCGGTATGCCCCAACCCTTTAAGACTCCGATTTTCAAGATCCCCATGGGGAGATTCCTTTTCCTTCTCATTTCCCTGATGCTATGGTTTATTATTAGCCCCTTTCTTCAAGGCCTCCTGAGCCTGTCCATTCTCATGGATCTCTTCGTGACCTTGATTCTTCTCTCCGGGGTTTTTGCCGTCATCCAGAGTAGAGGCGTTTTTATCTTCAGCCTTTCCTTTGCTATCTTCACTGCACTTGTAAGGTGGTCGCGCCACTTCCTGAACATTTCTTCCTTGGAGATAGTCAACCACGTTTTGAGCATCTTGTTTATGGGTTTCCTCGTGGGTATCATCCTCTCCTACCTGTTCACGGAAAAAGAGATTACATCTGATGTCATCATGGGGGCCATATGTGGGTATTTCCTGATTGGGCTGCTGTGGAATAATGTGTATGTTCTGATAGAGGTGCTCGAGCCCAACTCATTTCAGCTTTCACATGGGCCTGGTGCAGAAGGGCAGAATTTTATTTATTATAGCTTTGTAACCCTCACCACCTTGGGCTACGGGGACATTACACCCATCAGCCATCCGGCACAATCATTGTCTCTCCTAGAGGCGATCATGGGCCAGCTCTATCTGGCGGTCCTGGTTGCCAGGATGGTGGGGATACATATCGCCCAATCACACGAAAAAAAAACCAAGTCAAAAACTGGGTGAGGTTGAAGGGGCCGGCAAAACCTTTTGTTGGCTCTTCTTTACCAAGTATTTTTATACGGTTAAAAAGTTGAAAAATAAAAAGTCCCCACAAATGTGGTAAAACATCCATGGGGACGGCCAGAAGATATAATGGAGGTCCGAGGGATTGGATAAAGCGAACCTTCAAGACGTCATTTTCATTTAACGCGGAGGATAGTGCTGCCATAATACCCGGTCTGACCGCCAACGCGGAAGTGACCGCTTGGATCGTAACGCCGGTGGTCGGCTACAACCCCGCAGACACGGAAAGAGTCGCCTCGATATCCTGGGCGGTGCACGCTATCTCTACTTGAAGGCCGATTTGGGCTTGGATCCTTTGGATCTGCGCACATCAGATCCCGGATCGAATTGGGATGCGATTATCGGCGCAAGGGGCGACGTGGACTTAGCGGAAAAATGGCACCTGTTCGGTTACCTGGATATCGGTACCGGAGAGTCGGATTTGACCTGGCAGGCCATGGCCGGTATCGGATACAAGTTCAAATGGATCCACCTCAATGCAGCGTACAGATATCTCGAGTGGGATTTTGACGACAACCCTGTGCTGGACAAGCTGGACGTCAGCGGTCCTGCTCTTGGTATCAAATTTGTATTCTGAGGGCTTCAAACAAGCCATTTTTTTTATCGACGATATCGCGCCTGTCACAGAGGTGGCCAAAGCATTTACAGTCCTTGAAGCCGTTGTCGGCCGGCTCTATCTGGTGGTGGCGGTTGACTGGTGATTGGGATGTATGTGTCAAAAAGATCAAAGTAGCAGGGCTGAATAGATGATATAGTGGTAGATTCAGTCGAAAGGGGAATATGGAATGACTGCCGA
>LGVC01006795.1_pt1 | contig 13575 bp, 17 predicted proteins | sample 469851 | NCBI WGS metagenome assembly LGVC01 (sample SAMN03857202, study PRJNA290197) | marine sediment metagenome | biome: ocean floor; feature: cold seep; material: sediment; isolation source: sample #5133, Elevator 3A push core 47, collected at Hydrate Ridge North... ...
AAATGCTCGCTTCGCTCGCATTTTTTAGAGTACATGAAGTAAAATTTTATTTTCTATAAAAAAAAAGGATTGTAATATGGACATACTATCCCATCTATTTATCCCACTGATTGGGATCTATGTGGCTGAAGATGCATTAGAAGAGACGATACGATGGTATAAAGAGAATGAGTGGTGGTGGTGGAACTCTGTTCAAATTTCCTCATTAGATCACAGGAGTGTTTGATCGATGACGCAAGCATCAATAATTATACTAACTAAGAATGCAGGAATAGGGTTTGAACAAACTCTAAAAATGATATTCAATCAAAAATACGATGACTATGAAGTATTAATTATTGATTCAGGATCTATTGATAAAACACTGGAGATTGCCAGGAGATATCCTGTAATAATAACTAGTATACCGCCTGCGGAATTTCACCATAGCGGTACACGGAATTTTGCAGCATCCATGGCGCAGGGCGAATATCTTGTTTTTATTACCCAAGATGCTCTGCCGGTAGAGGATAACTGGCTCTCTTCACTTGTAAGTCCGCTCTCAGACCCGAGTGTGGCAGGTGTCTATGGGAGGCAGATGGCATATAACAACGCCAATATTATTGAAAAATTCTTTTACTCATATTTTTATCCAGATAAGGGAGTTTATATATCTCATCTACCAGAAAATCTTGAAGATTTTTACATAGATAATGTTTTTCTTTCTGACGTGAATTCAGTTATCCTTAAAAAGGTCTGGGAAAAACATAAATTCAACGAGAATATAATCATGGCAGAAGACAAGGATTGGGCGATACAGGTGTTGAGAGCAGGTAATAAACTTATCTACGAACCCAAAGCTGTGGTTTATCACTCCCATGAATACAACCTTATCTCTGCTTTCAAACGCCGTTTTGATGATGCTGCGGCAATGAGCCAGATATGCAGGAACAGTATTGGAACCGGATCATTCGAGAAGGGTATAAAGTATATCTTTGGTGAAATGAGCTATATTTTTAAAAATAATCCAATTTGGCTGCCATACGCTATGTTATATGATCTTGTAAAATTTTCAAGTCTGTATCTGGGAAAAAATGAAAAGTATTTACCGATCAGTTTGAAGAAGAAGATAAGCAAGCACAGCGGATGGTGGGAAAATGCAAATGGATAAAGTAAGCACCGCGCCGAATATGTTTAAGAGGAATGTGGTCGGGAGGTTTCAATATATGAAAATACTTCTAATCAACCTCCTACCACAAAAAGCAGTAATAGAGAATGTTATTGCCCCCCTTTATAGGAATAACTTATATCGCCGCAGTTTTGGAGGGCGATGGATTCTCAGTGGATATTTTGTTTATTTTTTAGGGTTTCGGTTTGGTGAGAATAATAAGCATTTGCTAAATTTTATTAAAAACAAATTTGTCTAAGAGGGATGATGATTGGAAATTTTGGTAAAAGGGAATTTATATGAATAAAATAAAGATGGGAATACCAACAAATATAGAAGAATTTGTTAATTTATACACAAATAAATTATCTAATGAAGTTAGGGGAATTATGGGCGATGAACTAAATAAGATACCAAGAGATAGTACCATCCTGGATATTGGCTGTGGGATTGGAGGTGCTTTATACAGTTTATACTCCAATGGCTATCAGAATTTATATGGCTTTGATGTCGTAGAAGACTTAATTAATGTTGCAAAGAAAATAGTACCATCTTCACACTTTTTTATCGGTAATGTCGAGAACATTTCTTTAAAATCTAATTATTTTGATTACTGTCTGTGTTATGATCTTTTAGAGCATGTTGAAAAACCCAAATCTGTTATTGAAGAGATAGGCAGAATATTAAAACCAAATGGTACTTTGTACATAAGAGTTGCAAATGGGTATTCATTACATGATATTTTATTTAGATGGGGTGGGAAAGTAATGCGAGGTCGTTCAAGCCACATACAAAAATTTAAGAAACGAGATGTAGAGAAAATATTCATGGATAATGGATTTAAAATCGAAAAATTTCATGAAATAAGTGGATTTCCTCTTGTTGATTTTCCTATTATGGATAAAATTCCCTTTTCCAATGTTATTAAGATAATTGGTCATAAAATCGGTAAGAATATGATTATTGAATGGGAGTTTAAAGTTGCTAAGAGGTATTAAGAATGAAGATCTTACATATCTATGACGGACCGGAAAGAGTGTTTCCCGGCGAGGGATCTTGCTCTAATATTGTTTACAATGTAGCGAGATATACTGCTAAAAATGGGTGTGATGTTACTGTGCTGGAGAGAAGATGGGAAGGTTTGGATTATAAAGAGGAGATAGAGGGAATAAAATTTGAAAGAATTGATTTACACATTTGCTCATCTATTTCTCGCAAAGAAACTGTAGAAGAAATGATCAAGAGTCCCATTGGACTTTTACGTTTTATTTCAGATAGGACCGAATTTGCGTATAAATCTTCAAAATATTTGAAAAAGAATGATTTTGATGTTATTTTGGTACATTATCCTTTCACTGCATGCATTCTCGTAACTTTTAACAGAAAAATACGAAAAAAAATTATTTATGGAGAGTTTATAGGTGAAGTTAAGACAAGACTAAAACTTGGTCATGCAAAAGACATACCATTGCCATTCAGAATCTTTTCACCTGATTTATATTTGATGAAGCGTGTTAGAAAAGTGGTGATGCAAAATGAAGGGGTGTTATCGAAACTTGTTTTATCAAATAAAATTGAATCAGAAAAAGTTACGGCTATTTCATTAGGAGTGGATACAGGTATGTTTTACCCAAATATCGGCATAGGAAATATTAGAGAAAGATATGGATTAAATGGTAAAACCATTGTATTGTTTGCTAGTATAATTATTCCTCGGAAGGGGGTGGAATATTTAGTGAAAGCGGCAAATATTGTGGTAAACCAATTTGGATACAAAGATGTTTTATTTTTACTTAAAAGTAGAGTATCAGAAAAAGAATATCTTGATGTCATATGCAAATTTATTGAAGATTGTAAGTTGGATGAAAATGTAAAGATGATATCAGAATTTTTATCGCATGATGATCTGAAGAAATTATATATTGTAAGTGACATCTATGTCCTTCCATCCCTTGAAGAACCTTGTCCTACATGCCTATTAGAACCTTTAGCATGTGGAAAACCATTAGTTGGGACAAGTGTAGGTGGAATTGTTACAATGATAAGAGATGGTTGGAATGGATTTTTGGTAGAGTCGGCAAACGAAAAGCAATTAGCAGATAAGATTAAATATTTAATAGACCATCCAGAGAAATGGAGTGAGATGGGAAGAAATAGTAGAAAGCTTGCAGAAGAGGAATTCGATTGGAAAAAGATTACCGAGAGGTATTTGAAAGTTTATGAAGAAGTGAAAGGATGAATAGAGAAATGGCTAAAAAAGCATTAATTACTGGTATAACGGGACAAGATGGATCATACTTGGCTGAGCTATTGCTGAGCAATGGATATGAAATTCACGGCATCATCAGACGCTCATCCACCTTTAACACGACTAGAATAGATCATATTTTTGTTGACCTCCATGACCCTAATGCAAGATTGTTTCTGCATTACGGCGACCTTTCGGACTCTGAACAGATTGCAAATATAATTTACAACGTAAACCCTACCGAAGTATATCATTTGGGAGCACAGAGCCATGTAAGAGTAAGTTTTGATACTCCTGAATATACGGGAAATACCATTGCGTTGGGCACAACCAGAATATTAGAGGCGATAAGAAGGAGTAAAAATAGCGTGAAATTCTATCAAGCTTCGAGCAGTGAGATGTTTGGAGCATCCCTACCGCCACAGAATGAAAAAACGCCGTTCAAACCGAGAAGCCCTTATGCCTGTGCCAAAGTTTTTGCATATTGGATGACAAAAAATTATCGTGAGGGATATAATATATTCGCCTGCAATGGAATCTTGTTCAATCATGAATCTCCGAGGAGGGGTGAAACTTTTGTGACAAGAAAAATCACAAGGAGCATAGCGAGAATTCTTGCAAAAAAGGAGAACTACCTCTACCTTGGTAATTTAGATGCGAAAAGGGATTGGGGCTATGCGCCTGAATATGTGGAATGTATGTGGAAAATGCTTCAAAATAAAAGACCAGAAGATTTCGTTGTTGGAACTGGAGAAACTCATTCGGTAAGAGAATTCCTAGAAGAAACTTTCTCCTATGCTGGATTGGACTGGAATGAGTATGTTAAAATTGATCAAAGATATTTTAGACCTACAGAAGTTGAAGAGTTGATTGCAGATACTACCAAAGCGAAGGAGAAGTTAAACTGGAATCCAAAGATTAAATTTAAGGATTTGGTTAAGATTATGGTAGATGCAGATATGCGTGCGATAGGTTTAGAGCCCATCGGAGAGGGCGATGAAATCATCAAAAGGAAGTTTTCGAACAAATGGTGGAATGTAGATTGATGCGTAGAGTGATGAAAAGGGACGAGTTGATTGGGAACAAAGTTGAGGAATTGGGTATTGGTGGGTTTATCTCCGAGGAATCGTTTTTGGGTGGTACATAGGTGAATGAATTACACTATCTGGATATGTATATGGAAGGATTTGATGGTATGGATGGCAGATTTAAAAATGATGGTATTCCAGAAATAGTTGATGCAGTAAAGGAGGTGTGAAATCATGACGTTCTGGGATGATAAAAGAATCTCGGTGACAGGCGGAGCAGGATTTTTGGGTTCTTTTGTGGTGGAGAGATTGAAAGAGAGGGGGGTAAGTGAAGAGAACATAAGGATACCAAGAAGCAAGGATACCGATTTAAGAATGTGGGAGAATTGTGTAGGGGTTGTTAAGGATATGGATAATGTTATCCATCTGGCTGCAAGAGTAGGGGGTATCGGATACAATCAAAAGTACCCGGCTACACTTTTTTATGATAATGCGATCATGGGCATTCAGCTGATGGAGGCTGCGAGACAGGAGGGGGTTGAGAAGTTTGTGGCTGTGGGGACTATCTGTGCATATCCAAAGTTCACACCCGTGCCATTCAAGGAGGTGGATTTGTGGAATGGATATCCGGAAGAGACGAATGCACCCTATGGCTTGGCGAAGAAGATGATGCTTGTGCAGTCGCAGGCATACAGGCAGCAGTATAGGTTCAATTCGATTTATTTGCTTCCTGTTAATTTATATGGTCCTGGAGATAATTTTGATCCAGAGTCTTCGCATGTGATACCTGCAGTGATCAAGAAGATATTTGATGCAAAAGAATCTAGCAAAGATCATATTACAGTATGGGGCACTGGAAAGGCAACGAGGGAGTTTTTATATGTAGAGGATGCTGCTGAAGGAATAATTTTAGCAACAGAGAAATATAATAAGAGCGAACCAGTTAATTTGGGTTCAGGGTTTGAGATTTCGATAAAGGAACTTGTTGAGTTGATAGCAGAGATTGTGGGATTTAAAGGTGAAATAAAGTGGAATACGGGGAAGCGGGATGGACAGCCGAGGAGGTGTCTTGATGTGAACCGGGCGAAGGAGGAGTTTGGGTTTGAGGCGAAGGTTGGGTTTAGAGAAGGGCTCGAGAAGGTGATTGAGTGGTATGTAGTAAACAGAAAATAAAATATGAAGTGATAACATGAATGTCGATTTTTTAGTAACAATAAATAGTAAGATACTAAAGATAGTAGTATATTAGGTGTTGAAAAATGCAAATTTTTATATATATTTATCCATTTACTCCACTACAAAACAGAAATGTCATCTGGGTGATCTTATGAATATTTGTATGCTGACTCATGAATTTCTCACAGGATCTGGAGGTGTTTCCCCCTATGTTTACAACCTATCAAAGTCATTGATACAGCGTGGACACAGAGTTACTGTTATCACGCGTGGAACCTGGAGAAAATCATATCATGAGGACGTAGACGGGATTTCTGTGTATCGTGTGCGATTTATACCTTTCTATCCCAACCTCTTCAAGTTACACGGTCTTTTTGTAAACAGGCTATTCAAGCATATGGAATCCACCTTTGACTTATTGCATGTGCATGCGGGCATATCACCGGTTATCGATACCCATTTACCAACTATAGTCACAGTTCATGGAACTCATGGAAGGGATATTGATAACATGCAGATAAAAAGTTTTTATTTTCTAGTTGTCAAATTCATCTATAAACAAATACTCAATGCAGAGAACGCAATATTAGAACATTCAGATGTGATCACGGTTGTATCACATTCATGTGTAAAAGAACTGAAAGAATATCATACAATAAATACAAAAATCATTGTTGTGAATAATGGTGTTGTTACTAACTTTTTTATTTCCGCTAAAAATAAGAAAAAAGAAGATTATATTTTGTATACTGGTAGATTGGAGACCAGAAAGGGGTTAATTGATCTTATCAAAAGTGCAAAATATGTATGTCGAAAGCATCCAGATATCAAGTTTGTCTTAACAGGTAAGGGAACGACCAAAAAATATCTGGAACAAAAAATTAATGATCTTGGTTTAAAAAAGAACTTTTATTTTGCTGGATTTGTGAACCGATCAAAACTCCTTGAATATTATCAGAATGCAACTGTCTATGTACTTCCCTCGTATTATGAAGGCTTGCCCACAACTTTGCTCGAAGCGATGTCGTGCGGAATACCTTCGATTGCAACAGATGTCGAGGGAAGCTCTGAATTGATAAAAAATGATGAAAATGGTTTGTTAGTACCTCCAAGGGATCCCAAGAGATTGGCAGAGGCGATATTGAGGTTGTTAGATGATGAAGAGTTGAGAAAGAGGTTAGGAGACAATGCCAGAAAACATATTGTTAATAATTATGATTGGGAGATTATAACAGACAAGATAGAAAATGTATATAAAATGGTGTTATTGAAATATAGGGATGAACAATGAGCACATCATATATGGAAGAATTTGCTCGGCAAAAATATAAGAACATACTCACATCGATCATTTCTGAGCATCCGAAATACTTCCATAATCAAGCGAAAATCCAAGCATCTAGAGTCGAATCCACAACAAAATTTATAAAGAGGATGTATTGAGAATGAAACTGAATATATGTTCAATCTTATCTGAACAATTTGTTCCAACGATGCCAGCACGAACTGAAATCACTGAGATTTATGGAAACTATATGGCTAAGTTTGGGCATCGTAGTACTTGGATAGCACCTTCTACAATGGGTTCTCTCAAAGTTCGCAAAGAAATTTTTAATAACATTCCTGTATATATTACGCCAACTCATATCATTGTAATACTCTTCGACAAGATTTGTTCACTATTTAAAAAGCACAACCTTATTGTCAACACTTTAAAAAAAGAGCAAATTGACATAATCCAAGTAGAAGATCGTACTTTAGATGGGGTATTAGCAATTTGGATCAAAAAGAAGTATAAAATTCCTTTTGTTTTTCAATATTCCTTTCCTGCAGATATGTACAAAGAACTTAGTTTAAGTGATCCCACCTTTTACTATTCTATAGTTAGATCTTGCCTCATAAAATACATTTTTCGCAAAGCAGACTTAATATTTCCAATAAGCAAGTGGATGGAATCTGAATTGGCTTGTAAAGGCATCCCAAAGATGAAGATGATGGTTCTTCCGATGGGGGTTAATCACGAATTATTTTCTCCACAGAGTAATAATGGAACAACAATACTAAAAAGATATAATTTAGGAAATTCTCCTGTTATTATATATGTGGGAGAAATAAGCAGGATGAGGCAGATAGACCTTGTAATCCGAGCATTTTCAATAATAAAGCAACATAAAAACACGGCAAAATTGTTAATGGTTGGAACGGGTAACGATAAGCTGCGTCTTGAAGAGCTATCCGCGAAACTCCAAGTCAGTGATGGGGTCATCTTCACCGGTCAAGTACCTTATTTTGATGTGCCGAATTATATTGCCGCCGCAGATGTATGTTTATCGCCAATTCGACCGTTGCCAATCTATAAGGTCAGTTCGCCGACGAAATTATTTGAATACATGGCAATGGAAAAACCTGTCGTTGCAAATAAAGAAATTCCAGAGCACCAAGAAGTCCTTGAAGAGAGTAGGGGTGGTGTTTTAGTGCCTTTTGAACCCAGTACCTTTGCCGAGGGGGTTATGGAACTATTAAATGACCATGAAAGGGCTAAAGAAATGGGAAATAGAGGTCGCAAATGGGTTATAGGTAATAGAAGTTATGGGATATTAGCTCGGAGAGTGGAAAATAGATATTTTAAGTTATTGGCGAAAAAGTAGGTGTTTAGAAAAATGAATAATAAATACTTTACAATACGTGAGAATTGTCCCATTTGTGGATCAACTGATAGTAAAGAACTATATTCCTGTGGATTTTTACAATCGCCTATAAGAGAATTCTTAGAATCGTTCTATTTACTACAAGGAAAAGTAGAATTTAAATACTCAAGTGGGGCAAACTTTGTTCTTCGAGAATGCAATAATTGTGAAATGATATATCAGAAAGAAATCACAAATGAGTTCTTAATGAAAAAATTGTATGAAGAATGGATTGACCCGCAAAAGGCTTTTGAATTGGATTTGGACAAGGAGGATCTTGCATACGTTTCTTACTATGCCCAAGAAGTGATTTCACTAATCGAGTTTTTCAAAACTAAACCAAGCCAATTGAAATTCCTCGATTTTGGCATGGGATGGGGTAAATGGTGTCAAATGGCAAAAACATTTGGTTGTGATTCTTATGGAACAGAATTATCTGAAACCAGAATTGAGTATGCTCAAAAGAATAATATAAAGGTCATTACTTACGATGACATTCCTGAATACTGTTTTGATTTTATAAACACCGAACAAGTTTTTGAGCATATTTCCAACCCCTTTGAGACTTTTTGTCATCTTAAGAGAGCATTAAAACCAAATGGACTTATTAAAATTGCTGTGCTTAATTGTAGAAATATTAAGAAAAAAATTAAAATTAACAATTGGATGGCACATAAAGGTTCAAAGAATTCCCTTAATCCGGTAAGTCCACTTGAATATATAAACTGTTTTAATCAGCTGTCTATTATAAAAATGGCGAATATAGCGGGTTTTGAAAGAATTAAATTACCGATAATTCTGCAATTTGGTTCTACCACAAATTGGCATGGTCCCAGGCAAATATTAAAAAATATCTTAAGACCTGTATATAGAAATACATTTTTGAGTACATATTTATTCTTTCGCTTAAAACGATAATGATATGTTGACTAATAAAGACCCTACACTTTGAACCACCGCTTAGAAGACAGAAGGTTTAAACATGATTGCTAATGCCCTCCAAATGAACGATTGGACAATCGGTAAGTTTATCAAATCCATATTAGCTATCCAGCTCGCGATGCTGGGAGTGATTGGATTAGATGTTATGGGCATACCGATCCCGATCATCCGGCAACTCATTGGATTTCTATTTCTTACCACTTTACCAGGATTTTTAATACTGCAAATACTAAAATTAAACAAAATAGAATCCACAGAAAAGTTTATTCTGTCAGTTGGAATTAGTATTTCATTTGTGATGTTCTTTGGATTGTTGTTGAATACACTATCGCTCAAAATTGGTTATGAAACACCGTTGTCGACGCCCCCTCTTTTAATCTCGTTTAATCTCGCATTCATTTTATTAATGTTCATCTGGTATAAAGTAGATAACTATACAATCTTTTCTCTACCTACTTTTAAATTAACCACACCTGAAAAAGTGTTTCTGATCGTTCCAGTCTTTTTCCCAGCACTGAGCATATTCGGAATGCACATAATGAATACAACAAGCAATAACATTATTTTGATGTTTATGCTCTTTTTAATTCCAACTTATGTTGTACTTGTCTGTTTTTTCAATAAGAAATTTCCAAAAAGACTTTATCCCGTTGTGATATTTTTGATCAGTGTATCCTTGCTGCTAATGTTTTCATTGAGATCGAATCATCTTATTGGAGTAGATACACATTCGGAATATTATTTTTTCCAGACTACATCAGATAACATGTATTGGAGTGTATTTGGACATTCTTCACTTGACGCATGTCTTGCTATTTCAGTACTGCCAACAATATACCAATGCATCTTAAATACAAGCCCTGAACTTCTCTTTAAAATTCTTTATTCGTTGTTATTTTCGATTTCTCCATTGATAATATATATTTTATCAAAGAAATATGTTAGTGAATTTTACGGATTTCTTACATCGTGTTCTTTCATGTTCCTGCACAATTTTTTATGGACTCCCTTCCACGCACGCACAAATACCGCGATATTATTCTTTGGGCTCGCGATGATGATACTCTTTACCGATAAGATAGGTATGTTAAAAAAGAGAATTTTATTTATCGTATTTATGACATCATGTGTAGTATCTCATTATTCAACAACGTATATAGTCTTCTTCATTATTCTTGGAGCTTTTATAGGGGTGAAATTATTATTAAAAAAGTAATAAGATTAATTACCGTGGTTTTTTTATTTGTTTTAATCTTCTTCTGGTATTCTCAGGTAACAGAAATTGCGTTTATCGTCGGCGTGAAATTCATCGAAGATATGTTTGGTAGTCTAAACAAGCTTTTTGTTGGGGAGTCGAGGGGTGAACACACACAGGCAATGCTCGGGGAGAATATCTGGCAAAAGGGCATTCCACATAAGATAGAGTTCGTGCTCACATGGCTGACGTTTGCGTTCATCGGCATTGGGGTCATCACATTGTTGATAAGATACAAGGAGATGTCATTTCCAGAACTGAATTTCAGAAAAACAGACTTTTTACATAAGAAATTTGAGGTGGAGTATTTCGTGGTTACGCTTATTTGTGCTGGATTGTTAGTCGTAGTAGTCTCACTCCCATACATTACAGTGGGGTATAGTTTATATCGAGCACATCTTCTTGGAATTACAATCTTGTCTATCTTTTTTGTGATTGGAGGGATAGTGTTATCAAGACATTTAAAAGTGCGAGCGTATTTAATCATATTGCTGGTGTTAATACCTTATTTTCTTTGTGTTACAGGAGCCATGTACGATATGTTTGGTGTTCCGCGTTCAGTTTTATTAAATTCGGGGGGAGAAGAATATGATTTGTTCTATGTCCATGATCAGGAGAGTCGTGGTGCGATGTGGTTAAGGGATTATGCTACAGAACGCCAAAAGATACACGCTGCAGACTTTTTTGGTGGGCAGAAATTGATAAGTCAGGGTATGATTTCACCATCTGCGATCAATACTGGTAGCTTCATCAACTACGAAACGATTGACGGTTATATCTATTTAAGGCGCCATAACGTTGTGAATGGTGAATTAATGGACTTTCATAATGAAATATACAACATGACAGACTACCAAGATATACTCACACAAAAAAACGAGATTTACGACAGTGGATGTTCAAAAATATACTGTTAAATCCACCCTTTCTTCCACACAGAAACTAAAATCATCACTGCACAAATCCCCTGACCTAAAGTATAACCTATTGCAACACCGATCAAACCAATTCTTATCATTAGCGTATAGCCTATTACAATCGTAAGAATGGATATAAGTATGTTAATATAGATAATGGATTTTACTTTAATTTGGATGTTTTTAATAGTCACATATACCTTATTAATTGTAAATGGGATAGCTGACAATGCCAGTATACACAATAGATAAAAACCATTTTCAGCGTATGCTTTACCAAATAGCGACAGAAGTTCATCTCCAAAAATAAATATACCGAGTATTATCGGAATAATTAAGAGAAATGTGAACTTTATAGTCTTAATCACATTAGTTCTAAATTGTTCCGGTGCATAAGACCCCTCTGCAAATAAAGAGTTATTTATAGCTACCGGAATCGTAATCAATATATTTGAAATCGATAAAGCCATGAAAAAATAAGCATTCATCTCCGGATTTAAAACATTAATGATCATCAATGGCAATATAGAATTTGGAATTGCACCAAAGTTTTCAGCAATATAATTACCAAATGAAATGTGAGACATGCTCTTAATCATCTTCTTTTTTATCATTGGTATTGGTAAATAGGAGTTAACTCTTCTCGGCGTGAGAAAAAAGATGCTAATGATCAGTGTTATGCAAGCTGCTACAGCCCATGACGAAATGATACCAAATACACCGAAAGCCACCAAGTATGGAATGAATGTAAGTTTTAAGACTGACAAGTTCATATCCTGAATAAACGAAAATTCAGCGGATCGCAATGCTATAAATGTGCTTCGTTGAAATTGTATAAGAGAGTTTGTAATGACGAAAAGAGTGAAAATCAATGGAAAGATCATGTTTTCTCGTATGAATAGCAATGCCGGCGACCATGTATTGATACCTAAAATAAAGATTGCAGATAACAAAATTGAGAAAATAAACGTTGTTGTAAGGCATGAGTTGATCATATCCTGTTTATTGGTTTCGTTAGGCAAAAATCGAGTGATGCCAAAGGTAAACCCAAACAGTGAAAACGCTACCAATAAATTTGCCGCAGAAATTAGTGCAGTTACAAGTCCAACATCATGTTGCGTGCAATATCGAGCCACGAGTATCCAGAAGACGAAGCCTAATAGGGAGCTTACGACCATGCCCACCATTAGGAAATACGAGTTTTTGAATAGCGGGTCTTTCAGATGGTGTTTTAATTCTTTTGTGTTTTTTGGTATTATGAGCCCCATGAATTTCCCCCAAGACGCCTATACTATGCTGTGTGGCATGATTAAACTATTTTCTCATTAAAACATACACTTTTTTGCCAATATATTTCTTCGAAGACAGTATCATCGCTCCATTTCCAATTCTTTTCACAATTCCTTCACTAACTTCTTCGATTTCATCTTCCATTAGAACCTTCTTTCCTGTTATTGTTATTTTCTTCATGATACACTATAATGTTTAAATATATTTATACGTTATGATGTACATTATAATATATATTATGACACAGAAGAAACGATGGGGTAAAAAATTCAAGGACAAGAGAAACTGGAAAGAGTACAATGAACATCTCATCAGGAGAGGAGAATACTACATTAATCCTATATTTTTAGATAATTGGATAGATGAAATTAATGAAATGAATTCAAAAAAAATCGGACAACCCTACATTTATCCTAATTCTATGATTGAGTTTCTTGGTATAATTAAAAGCAAAGGCTTTGATTACAGGTCTCTCCAAGGAATGGTTCGTGCACTCTCTAAACGATTTGGACCGTTCCCTGTAATTAGCTACAGTCAGATAAGAAGAAGAATCAAGAAGCTCGAATTATCGTTCAAACCCAAATCAGAGAATCTTGCAGTTGGGTGTGATGGAACCGGTGTCAAGGTAACCAATCGAGGGGAATGGATAAGGCAAAAATGGAAAGTTAGAAGGGGATGGATTAAAGTAGTAATTATGGGGGATATTAGTGGAGATATTGTGGATATTCGAATAGGGAATGAAAATCTAGATGAAAGATCTGCAAGTAGAGGAATGATCCGAAAAAATAAGGGTTGCATTGATAAGGTCCTAATGGATGGTCTCCATGATTGTGAGGACACATTCAATTTATGCAAACAGGAAAATATTGAACCTGCAATTAAGAT
>LGVC01008158.1_pt1 | contig 13493 bp, 9 predicted proteins | sample 469851 | NCBI WGS metagenome assembly LGVC01 (sample SAMN03857202, study PRJNA290197) | marine sediment metagenome | biome: ocean floor; feature: cold seep; material: sediment; isolation source: sample #5133, Elevator 3A push core 47, collected at Hydrate Ridge North... ...
CATGGACCAATCCTGAAGATACATATTTCTCTCATACAATTGTTTACCTAAATGGAATATGGCAGGCAAATATATCGCATCCGTTTTACAATGCGACAAGGCTTAGTCCAGATGCTTATTATGAAATAAGTGCGCACACTGTCGATATATATGGGAATGTGAACGATACATGGATTAATCATTCGGCAGAGACGATCGCAGAGGATGAGGGGGACATGGTAGCTGGAAAGGTGGTTCATGCGACGAAAAACGATTTTGAAGGGGGTATGATGGAGGGAGTGGAAGTGCAAAAGTATGGAGTAATCACACTGGAAAGGAAGAATTTGTTGGATAATCCGTCGTTTGAGGTGGAATCAAAATTTGAAGGACTTGCTGAAGATTGGTGGATATATAATCCATCAGGCGGCTATTATACGACCTTATTGGATGAAAATACATCTACCTACGGGCCAACATCACAAAGAACTACTTCCAGCTTCTTAACAACCCAAGAATTTTACTTGGGGCAAAATCTGCATAATGTAGAAGCCAATACCAGCTATACGTTTTCTGCTGACGTGAAGATAGATAGCGCGGTCAATGTGAGCGCGAGATTACGTGTTCAATTATATCATGAAGGGACTTATATAAGTAGTACCTCCTCCACTGTAACAGAAAGTACGAGTTTTACAAGACTAAACGTGACCATAACCACCACTCCAGACACCGATGAAATAAAGGTAATTGTTTTTCTGACACCAAAATTCACTGGAGCTACTGGAACAATGTGGGTTGACAGCGCGCAGATTGAGAAGAGTAATAGTCCAACACCATACACTCTGTGTTATCTATCAACAAATGGCAAATATATATCTGCTCCAATAGATATGGGTGCAAGTACCACACCATATAAAATAGAATGGACATCATCAGCTAGCGCAGATGGCAACATAACAATACAACTACGTAGTAGCACCACTCTCGTTGGTTTGAATAGTAGCGCATGGGATGGACAATATGACGGAAGCGTCAGCGAACATGCGATAGATTGTTCGCACGACAATTCAAGATGGATACAATACAAAGTCGATTTTTCAACCACCGACCAGACCTATTCACCGTCTTTACATGATGTTACTATAAAATGTGGTGCATCAGTTCCTGAAATTCATTGGGCAAATGTTCTTGCCAGTGATGGCAGGCAAAAATATGCATTTGAGCCAGGAGAAACCGCCAATTTTAAGGTCGAGGTGCTGGATTTTAAGGGCATCGCAAATATGAAACGTGTCAATATTTCTATATTCGATAATAACAATGATCTCGTTTTACAAGATATCATGACACAAGGAAGTGATGTAACTGATGTAAAGAGATATTACGAATACTCGTATACTTTTCCAGATAATACAGCTATAGGATTGTGGAAAGCAAACATAATAGCAGTGAATAAAGAGAGACAAAACTGCTCAGAAAACTTATTATTAAAAATAAAAGAACCGTACACATCTCCACCACAAAAGATGACATTGGGTGTTTTAGTATGTGATAATGGTTTCACGGAATCCGTTGATAAGGATATATTAAAATATAGTAGATACGAGGGGCTTGAGATATGGAAACTCGATATTGATTGGGAATATCTTGAACCGGACCACGGTAGTTTCGATGAAGATTATGTAAATAAAATTCTAAAATTCATGGACGGGGCATATGAGCACAATGCCAAAGTCCAGATCGCGATCAAAGAAACCCCTCTTCCATCGTGGGTCAACAATGGGTACAGAGACAACGAAGAGATGTATGCTTACGCACAGACAGAACGACTGGCAGATACATGGACAAAATTAGCTGACGATCTAAAAGACCATCCTGCGTTGGATTCGTATCTCATAATAAACGAAGAATGTTATGTTCGTGATGCAGACATATATTTAAGGTCATTAAACAAGATCGCATCATCTGTCAGAATAGCCGACGGCAATTTGAGCCATAGAATCACAATACGACCTGCTACTTATGATTCGTATATACGAACAAGGATAGCGCAAGATGGAATCCAAGATTACGATTACGGAAATTGGGCATATCCAACTAATTCGGAATGGTATCTGACCAACTATGAAAGCCCGACCTCAGAAACATCATATTTAAGGATGTCGGGATTGCGAAGTTCTCCGATTGTTCATGGTTGTGCAGGAGGGGTTGGTGAGATTGGGTTTTCCAAAACAATGGGCGACACGTTCGGCGACGACGAAAAACTCACCGCATTCAAGAGGGCAATGAGCATTGCTTACGATCAAGGGATGGATGAATTTATAATATGGGATCAGGGACAGTACTCGTTCGCAGACCCAGAGACTTATTTCCCTATGTTGAAGGCGTACAGGGATGATCTATTAACGCAACCACGCTCCACTTGTTTCGATGTCAGAGTTTTAGCAGACAATGGTGAATGGTTATGGATAGAACTATGGGAGCCACCAGAATCCGCTCTTGATATGAGCAATCAGCCATATAAACATCTTGTTGAAACGCTTGATGAGGGTGGATATTCATGGTTTTACACAGACCCAGATGCAGCGTCGTTACAAAACGTATGTTACAAGGCTACTATAAACTTTTCAGAAATAAAAGGTAAGACTGAAACCGAGCAGGATATATTCATCAACGAAAGACTTAACGGCATAACACCCTCTGGAAAAAGGTATTTATGGACAGTGTAGCTCCCATGAGCGTTATTGGTTGTTTTTCAACAATAGTATATAAGTACTGCCCTAATGTTTTCAAACCGTGGGATACTTATAGAGGAGGAAGTATAAAACATTCATTTGTTGATATATCGATTATCACGTCCTGTGATTACAAATGTATTTATACTCCTCAGCATCTGTAGAAAACGGAGAAAAAAAACCATGTCAAAAACAGCATTAATCACCGGCACAACAGGTCAAGATGGGGCATACTTAGCAAAGTTCCTTCTAGGTAAAGGCTACGAAATATTTGGCACATACCGTAGACTATCCACACCAAACTTCTGGCGATTGCAGTATTTAGATATTTTTGAGAGGGTGAACCTGATTCCTGCGGATTTGGTTGATGCTGGTTCGATGGTAGAAACAGTCAAAATATCCGAACCAGATGAAATTTATCATTTAGCAGCTCAAAGTTTTGTAGGCGCATCCTTCGAGCAACCAATTGGCACCGGAGAGATAACAGGTTTGGGTGTGACAAGAATTTTAGAAGCTATCAGGCAAATTGATCCTGGTATAAAATTTTATCAGGCTTCGACAAGTGAATTATATGGGAGAGGTCATTCCTCACGTCTAAACGAAAAATCACAGTTTCAACCTTCAAGTCCGTATTCAGCAGCGAAATTGTATGGATATTGGTTGACAAAACAGTATAGGGAGGGTTACAATGTTTTCGCTTGCAACGGAATCCTATTTAACCACGAATCGCCGTTAAGAGGACTGGAGTTTGTTACAAGGAAGATAACTAATGCTATAGCAAAAATAGCTTTTGGAATAGAAAAGGAATTGAAGCTTGGCAATTTAGAAGCCGAGAGAGATTGGGGTTATGCTCCTGATTATGTTGAATCAATGTGGTTGATACTCCAACAAAAAGAACCGGATGATTACGTAATCGCAACGGATGAGGCGCATTCAATAAAAGAATTCACAGAAAAAGCGTTTGATGTTGTTGGTTTGGATTGGCAGGAGTATGTAAAAGTTGACAAAAGATTCCTAAGACCTTTGGATGTTAATTTCCTGCAGGGAGATTATTCAAAGGCAAAGGAGAAGTTAGGGTGGAAGCCAAAAGTAAAGTTTGATGAACTTGTAAATATAATGGTAGAAGAAGATTTGAGCAGGTGGAAAAGATGGCAGGACGGGGAGAGATTCCCATGGGATGCACCGAATTATCCAAACGAAGATAAAATCATATCGAGATATCAGAGGATGGACCGGTGATAAGAATGGAAGAAATAAGATCTGATGATGGAAGAATTATCGCAATTGTTGTAAGAAGAGATTTTGAAAAGGAAGGAGTGAACTTCATATCAAAAGATGACTTTCCTTTGCAGTTAGGGGTTAGCGGCTATAAGAAAGGAGCTACAATAAAAGCACATTTTCATATTGAAAAGGAGATAAAAATAAATAAAATTCAAGAGGTGGTGCATATCGAAAGCGGAAGGACAAGAGTGAACTTATATGACCTAGATGGTAAAAAATTCAAATTGGTCGAGTTATCAGATGACGATACGATATTGTTTGTTGACGGCGGGCATGGATTTGAAATGCTTGAAGATACAAGGATTATAGAAGTTAAGCAAGGTCCTTACTTTGGAAAAGATGAGGATAAAAGGATGATAGAATGATCCCGGTATGTGTCCCATTGTTGGGAGAAAAAGAACTCGAATATGTCACTGACTGCATCAAGACAAACTGGATCTCTTCGAAGGGAAAGTATGTGGCGGAATTCGAGGAGAAGTTTGCAAAGTACTGTGGATGTAAATATGGCATTACAACAACAAGTGGAACCACAGCTTTGCATTTAGCTCTGGCATCATTAAACATAAAGAAAGGTGATGAGGTAATAATACCTTCTTCTACCATGATAGCAACAGCATTTGCAGTTATTTATTGTGGAGCAAAGCCTGTTCTGGTGGATGCTGAGCCAGAAACATGGAACATGGATGTTGGGAAGATAGAGGAGAAGGTGACAGAAAGAACTAAAGCAATAATGCCAGTTCACATCTATGGGCATCCATGCAATATGGATTCGATAATGGAACTGGCAAGCGAACATGATTTGTATGTTGTGGAAGATGCGGCAGAAGCACATGGCGCGGAATATAAAGGCAGAATGGCGGGAGGTATCGGGGATATTGGCTGCTTCAGTTTCTATGCGAATAAGATTATAACCACAGGTGAAGGTGGAATGATCGTAACGAATGACAAAAAAGTTGCAGAGAGGGCTAAATCACTCAGGAATTTGTGCTTTCCGAAAGAGAAGAGGATTTATTTACATTCTGAAGTGGGTTATAATTACCGGATGACGAACATCCAGGCGGCGATAGGCTTAGCGCAATTCAAGAGGATAGATGAATTAGCTGAAATGAGGCGGAGAAATGCACACCTGTATAATAAATATTTGGAGGGTGTCGAGGGGATATGTTTGCCAGTAGAGAGGGAATGGGCGAAGAATGTTTACTGGATGTATTCTATTTTGGTCGAGGATGGATATAGGATGAGCAGGGATGAGTTGATGGATAGGTTGATGGAATACGGGATAGATACGAGGATGTTCTTTATTCCTATGCATGAACAGCCGGTGTTCTGGGAAATGGGATTGTTTGAAGGAGAACGTTATCCGGTTGCGGAGGAGTTATCGAGAAAGGGAATGTATCTGCCTTCGAGTTCAGGGTTGAAAGAAAATGAGATAAAGTATGTTTGTGAGGCGATAGTGGAAATTAAGGAGGAAAGCAGACTATAAGAGCATTAGTAACCGGATGTACGGGCTTCATAGGACGTCATTTAGTTGATAATTTATTAGAACAAGGATACAAGGTAATCGGTATAGATTGTTTCACCGATTATTACTCAAGAAAAATTTTAAAAAAAGTATTTATCTCACTTTCCGCAGAATCGAATCGCAGTAAAGTATTTATGGAATATGCATTGGTCGGGCTGAATAATAAGGTTTTTGTATCTAAATATAAATTATATCTTCCAACAAAGAAAGAACTGGAGGCTTAGATACAGAAAGAAGCTACTCGACTATCGCTTATAAAATATGATGGCACATAATTATAGGAGCAGTAGAAATAAAGTTTTGAGTAGTTCGATGAGAGCTAATGAAAGGATTTATAATAAACAGGAGGAACAATGAAAAGGAAATTGATCCAATATGCTAATGCAAGTTTGCTGCGGTGTTTAAGAAATAAGGCAGCATCATGACTTCAATCATAGATATTGCCAAGAAAGCAAAAAACAAAGGACTTTACAGCTCCTGTGCAGCTATAGGAAACAGAGCACTAAAGACTCCACATAACGCCTTGATTTCTATCAGACTGAGACGAAGGTTGCAGACAGACGGAATAAGATTAAGTGAAAGTGGCGATATAAACGAGATTAGAGAAAGAACGTTAAATTATGTAGAAAGTATGCGTATAAAGAAAAGTCCGTATGGACAGTACAAATACTCACATACCCAAAAAGAGCCTGTTTTATATGCTTCTTTATACGCTGCACTTACCAGACACCTTTATAGAGACCTTGATGAAATTTCAGTTACGCAAAGGGAAGAATGGATAGATTATATTCGATCGTACCAAACAGACGATGGTCTATTCAGAGACAAAGTTATAGAGAATGAAATAGCATCCACCGCAGATTGGTGGGGCTGGCGGCATTTAACGCTTCACGTGATAATGGCATTAACAGCCCTTGATGCAACTGTGGAGAAGAAGTTTGAGATCCTTGAACTTTTCAAAAACCACAAATTTGTTGTTGAATGGCTTGAAAGCAGGAACTGGAGAAACGATCCTGCTAATGTAAGTAACGAAATACAGAATTACGCTACCTTGCTTCAGTATGCACAGAATTTTCAGGGTGAAAAATGGGCAGAAGATGCTGTTGAGTGGATTTTAGATTGGCTTGATGAACATCAAGATTCTGAAACAGGTTTATGGGGTAATCGATTTGATACTCCGTACTTTTTATCGAACGGGGTCCAGACTGGATACCATTTATGGCTGCTTTACGTTTATGATAAACGTCCAATTAGATACGTAGACAGAATCGTTGATAGTGTGCTAAGAACCCAAAATTCGCTTGGTGATTTTGGTGTGCCTCCCAATTCCAGTGCCTGCGAGGATATTGATTCCATAGACCCTCTGATTCGTTTGTATTTCCATACTGATTATAGAAGGGAAGATATTGAAAAGGCATTAGAAAAAACCTTGCCCTGGGTTTTAACGAATATAAACGAAGACGGTGGATTTGTTTTCAGAAGATTGGAATCTTTCAAATACGGGCATGAAAACATGTATTCAAAAGCAGAAGAAAGTGCTATGTTTCCAACATGGTTTAGAACTCTATCACTTGCTTATATTGGGAAAGTATTACCTAATTCTATGGTAGGAAAGTTTGACTGGCAAATCTTGGAATGTCCGGGTCACCAATTCTGGAACGATTGAAAATAAGGTGAAAAGATGCAGGCTAAAAAAGATGATTTAACAGCCAGCGGTATCAAAACTCGTGCCATCAAATCAGTAAAATGGACCGTCTTAGCTGAGATTGTTTCTCGTGCTGCAGCACCTTTGGTAATGCTGATTCTCGCCCGCCTTTTGACTCCTGAAGATTTTGGTATTGTAGGAGTTGCGATGATTGTGATTGGTCTTGCCCAGATACTTCAAGATTTTGGGTTTGAAAAAACCTTAATCCAGCGGGAAACAAGGGTAACTGAATCGGCAAATATAGTATTTTGGTCTAACATGTCTTTTGGTATCCTTGTATATTTAATACTTTTTTTAGGTGCCCCCATAATTGCGGATTTTTTTCACGACTCGAAAGTAGTGGATGTTTTACGAGTTTTGTGTTTACAAATTATCTTGATCAGTCTTACAACAGTCCATTTAGCTTTATTACAGCGAGAATTCAAATTTAAACAACTCTTCTTTGTCAGATTCGGTGTTGCTTTTGTTCCAGGTATTGTATCGATTCCATTGGCATTAATGGGTCATGGCGTGTGGGCGCTGGTGTGGGGAACACTTGCTGCAGGCACCATCCAGGTTATTCTTTTCTGGCATCTAAGCAACTGGCGTCCCGACTTTAATTTTGATGTTCCTTTAGCGAGACAACTATTTGGTTTTGGGGTATGGGTTACCTTAGAAGCATTGTTGGGGTGGCTTATTGTGTGGGGGGACTCAATCGTACTCGGGCATTTTCTTGGAGTAAGTGAACTTGGTGTTTACCGTGTGGGAACTACTTTTGTTATACTTACCTTTGGTATTTTCTTTGATCCGCTACGTTCGGTAGCCTATTCTTCCTTTTCCAGATTGCAATCCGATAATGCAGAATTAAAACGGTCATTCCTGAAAATAACAAAAATACTATCAGCTATTTCTTTACCCATAGGATTCGGTCTCGCTCTTATAGCATATCCGATTTCTTCTCTTATATTTGGAAATAAATGGGAGGGAATTGAAATAGTAATTGCAATTATTGGCATTATGTATGCCGTAGGATGGGTTGTTGGTATTAATCCTGAGGTATATAGGGCAGCAGGGAGACCTGATGCAAATGTAAAACTTCTCGTGGCAAATGCAATTTATTTCATTCCTGTTTATGTATTAGCTGCACCTTATGGACTTTTGGTTTTTTGTATTGCGAGACTTGGTGTGTCTGTTGTTTCATTGCTTCTCCATTTTTATGTAGCCAATAAAATATTGAAACTGCCATTTACGTATCTCAAAAGCTATGTAAAATCGCCGTTAATCGCGAGTTTTGTGATGGGTGCCCTGCTCTACGGTATGGTGAATTTATTTGATATATTCGAAGGTTGGCAGGGTTGGCTAAAATTGATTATCGTCATAACCAGTGGTGGAATAAGTTATTTGGGTGCTTTGTGGTTGATAGATAGAGATCTTTTGACGCAATTTTTTAGGTTATTAAGAGAGGCGATAAAATAATGCCAAAGTCTATAAGTCAAGAAACAGAAGAGATAAACACGGTTCGAATCTCTGTGGTAGTCCCCACGCACAACCGATGTGAAGATTTACGGAACACGATAACCAGTCTTCAAGAGCAGAATTATCCAAAGAATGACTATGAAATCATAGTGGTTGATAATAATTCTATGGACAATACTCTGGAGGTAGTTGAAGCATGTGATAGAGATGGCAAGAAAGAAGTATTCTATGTAAAAGAGCCAGAGATTGGACTTCACAATGCGAGACATGCCGGAGCTAAAGCGGCTGAGGGGGAAATATTGGCTTACGTTGATGATGATGTGATTTGTGATACAAATTGGCTTTCTGAATTGGTAAAACCTTACTCAAACCCACAAGTTGGGTGTGTTGGAGGAAAAATATTGCCAAAGTGGGAAGCTGAGCCGCCGGAATGGATTAAGCAATACCCAAGCTATTTGAGCCTACTGGATTTGGGAACTGATATAAAAGAGCTTAAAACAATGGACATATACGGGTGCAATTTCTCTATAAGAAGGTCTTTATTATTTAAAGTAGGCGGATTTAATCCCGACGCATTCGGCGATAAAAAATTACTATGGTACAGAGGAGATGGAGAAATAGGTCTTCTAAGGAAAGTGCTTGCTACAGGAAGAAAGGTAATTTACACACCATGCGCTACGGTGTGGCATGTTATTCCTGAAGATAGGATGACTTTAGATTATTTCGAAAAAAGAAGTTTCATCGAGGGTATTAGTGCATCCTTTTCTGCTTATCGAACTGAGAAATTTACTAAGATGAAGTTATTTTACCGTTCCTGTAAATTTGGCATCGCTGCGATAATTTGTAAAATTTTAGCTTCGGTCTGTGCAATTCTAAAAATGGATAGTTATTTCAAATATAAGTTCGCATCGTCATCATTCGAAAGCCGCTCTATTTATGAGTTTAAGCTGATTCATGACAACAAACTGAGAGAGTTTGCCGAAAGAAATAGTTGGCTTTAGCTTTGGGTTTCTGAATTTAGCGCTTCATTCTGTCGCAAATACTTGCGCTCCACCATTGTCATATATTTTATTCCTGATGTTGATGGCATCACGCAATTTTGGAATATCATCAGTATTGATATACTCATCCTTTTCATGTATTGGATCATGTACTAACACCTCATGCTTTTCTATGTTCCATGTTCTAAGATAGATATAAGCAGATTCGAGGATGTCTCTTTCGGGGGATACTATGAATATTTGACGTAATGATACCCCCCACTGGAACCAAAAAGATAGTAAACAATCACTATTAGAATCGCAACTAACTACAGTACGCTCACTAGATATACTATCTAACCATTCGGCTCCAAAAACTTCTCTCTCGTTAAAATACAGGGTGTCATTGTTCCATCGGTTTAGTGAAATGGACAAGGGCACACCTTCCACATCAACATGATTCTTAGCAATTTCATTAATAAATCCGACATTAAATAAAAAGTAAGGTATGAGTATAGCAATGGCAAGAACTTTCATATACCTCTGATTATTTCTATTAAAGGCTCGTTGATCTATATTTGATATTTCCTGTGTTGGTTTTTTATAAAGTAGCAACTGCCCTGATTTAAGTAACCGCACTATTAATTTCCAAATAGCCTCAAAACCAAATACAATAAGCGGTGCTATTGTAATCAAAACGAAGTTATAAAACCTCATAGTATCCCAATTTTTCCCCATAGCAGGCAGGAACATTATAGTAAATAGAAATAAAGTTGTTACTATAAGCAATGCTCTGTATTCTTCATTGAGCTTGAAAGTCTTTGGTCTAGAGACAAGTGTTATAAGACCTACAACGATGAGAATTTCGGTAGAATAATGGATAATCCGGAATATCCAGCCCAAAACATCTGCTGGTAGAAGATTCATTCCAAGACATTCGTATATGATTTCTGGTCTGGATTCAGGATTGAAGAAGTCTTTGAGACTGACAAATGAGTCTTTCATGACATACACATAGGTATCAAACGAAACTCCACCTGCAATATACATAAACCATAATAACATAGATACTAACCATATTCCTAGTATACGTAACCTGAGTATAGAATAACGCGATGTGTTTTTGTGCCGATTTTTTGCATTTCCATTTATTGTTTTAAAAATTGTTTGCATGTTGGATGTTAAGTGTAGAAGAACCCAGCCAAAGAAAAAGATGGTCAGGCTTAGATACGATGTCCCATAATGGGATACTGACAACGATATAATAAATGCGATAGCCAAAATGGGTTTTTGGATTGGAGTTAGTTTTTTATCAACCATAACCAATATCAGAAGAGCAAGAAATAAGGCAGCAATCTGTTCCCTTCTAAAAAAAGACATCAGAATAAAAAAACCGCCTAGTGACATAAAGAAAAATGCTGAAAAAAAGGCTTTTTTAGTATCCATTTGTTCCCTGCACGCAGCAAATATGGCTAAAGGCAATAATGAATGAATAAAAGGATATACAGCTTTAAACACCCAGATTGTATTGATATCAAGCATCTTAGAATAGATTGGCGCGAGCATGACAATGCTAAGTAATGAATTAATCCCCGAGAAGGAGTGAGAGCTATCCCAATAACCAGTTGTAACAACGAGTTCTGAATAGTAATATTCCATATCAATATTCCATGCGTAGGGATATGGCGATATAAGAGAGACGTGGAGCACAAGGCTGATAGCTATTGCATATATTGCTAAGGGGTAAGCTTTTGCAGGAATGAACTCATCAAATGCAATAAGAGTTGTAATGACGGCAATAAGGAACAACAATAATAGTGAAAGAGTGTTATTTTGATTATAATTTGCAAAAAATGTTACAAAAACAGCAATAAAAGGAAGCAACAGTAAAAAAAGGTATGAAGAAGATAATAAAATCTTTGTGCTGGTATAGGTATAATCTATTTCCAAAGGTCGGAATTTTCTATCACGTGTATATGCGATGCCACAAAGCAACACAATAAAAATTGATAAAGTTGCTGTTAGTTGCAGCACTGAAATTGGTTGTGAAATTTTCAGAGTAGAAAGAAGAAAATTTGTGAGAGCGCCAGCAAACATAACGAAGACAATGCTGAGACCAGCGGAATATAAAACGAATTTCGTCACATCTATATTGTGGATTTTGAAAATCCTAAGGATAATGACTCCAGGTATAAAAGTAAGATAAATAAACCCTATAAGTGGTCTTATGATTAAAATTCGTAAACCCACAACATCTAAACATACCACACCCCATAATGCAAGTTGGATGACGAATATAACCTTGAGGAAATCCTCAATTCCCCAATCGTTCATTTGAAATGGTTTACTCATTTTCATTCGTTTTCATGCCATTTATCTGAAGTGTTCTTTGTCTATCCAAATTTTCTATAATATCTACAAGTTTTTTCTCATTTACTTTTTTACTATAGTATTTTTTAACTCTAATTCGAGCATTTCTACCTATTTCTCTCATTACTTTATCGTCAAATATCAGTTCATTAATACTATCTATTAATTCGCTATCATCTTCAAGAATAAGAATATCTATTCCATGCTCAACATGTTCAAAACCAACAACAGCTTTAGGCACCGTAAAGACAGGTAATGAACAAGACATAGACTCTAAAACCTTAGTATATGGCCCAGGAGCTACACTCTTATAAACCAATACGGCATCTAAACGAGATAATTGATCTACATAATCTTGAATTGAATCCAAATAACCGACATACACAATTCTCTTATTTTCGATTTTATTATTGCATTTACCGATGATTGTGAAATTAATTCTCCGATCAAAATGGTTTAAATTTTCATATAAAAAATTCAAAGCAGGTTCATTATGTAGCGTGTCAAATGGACCTATGAATCCAACTAACTTAGAAGATTTTTTAACTTTATAATTGATCACTTCTTCATTTTGTTTAAGTATATCTTCATCCGTAAATAGAGGGATTAAATCAATTTTTTTATTATATTTTTTATAAAATTTATAAACAAATCCAGCTACTGCAATTACATGGTCGGCATGTTCGATAACAAATTTTTCATGGATTCGATTTAATTTTACCAGTATTTTAGAAAAACCCCTCTTTTTTTCCTCTTCAGACCAAACATCATGTGCTTCAAAAATTATTTTGTACTTATATATTTTTGATAATAAATAATATGTTAAAAATCCAAACCAGTCATCTGAACAATAAACAACATCAAACTTATTCTTTATGACGGTTGGAATTAACTTTAAGTTCCAGAGTTTTGTTTTGTCTGGCTTGACAATTATTACTTTTACATCTTCTAAACTTTTCAAATTTTGTTTTTCATTTGCTCTTGTAATTAAACTGAGATCATAGTGGTTTTTTAATAAATTTAGTATTCTTATAGCACGTACTGTGGTTCCATCATTTTCAAAGGCGTTTACAATCACAGAGACGGCGATTTTATTTCCATTGTTTTTTTGTGTCTTCACAATCTTTTTACCATCTTTACAACTTTATCACAATCAAACTCTTCTCGTACAAACCCCTTACTCTCTTCATCAAATCTCCACCACTGTGTTTTATCTTTTCTTCTTTTTTTTTAAGGTTTCTAATAATCTTAATGTTACCTCTTCTCATTTTTTCCATACAGCCCCCTTAAAATCTCCCAATTCGTCATATACTGCACCCCTTCTTTATTCGAGATATACTTAAACACCCGCTCCAACTTATCCCACTCATTTTTTTTCTCGAACTCGGAAGCATGTCCCCACAAATGATAAATTCCACCGCGCTCTAAAGCCAGATCAAATAATTCTTTTGCACGAATCTCCCAATCTATCA
>LGVC01003819.1_pt2 | contig 13418 bp, 19 predicted proteins | sample 469851 | NCBI WGS metagenome assembly LGVC01 (sample SAMN03857202, study PRJNA290197) | marine sediment metagenome | biome: ocean floor; feature: cold seep; material: sediment; isolation source: sample #5133, Elevator 3A push core 47, collected at Hydrate Ridge North... ...
GAATACAATTTCCCAAGCTCTACTGTTTGATAGATTTTGTTTGAGGGTACAGTATTTAACTGCATTTACATATTCTTTTAGTTCACATTTTACTTCAGATAATATACCTATATAACTGAGTATATTTTCTTCCATATACTCTTGTATGATATTTGTATCTTTTTCAAGATTACCTATCATGTCCATTACTTCAGTAGTAACTGCATGAGCAGTGCCTTTTGGTATGAATTTATTTAATTTTTCTCTGGTAATTCCTTGAGGCTTGCTGTGTTGAGGCAATCCAGGACGTGTTGGTTTTGGTTTAGGAAGAGGATCTGGGTTTATTAGACTAGATTCATTTCGTCTCTTTTCCCATAATCTATTTATCGTTTCTTGGCTTTGCATTTCTAAGTCATTACTGAACATTGTGGTTCCTATCTATTGAATTCTATAGTCTACTTATAGTTTTATAGGTGTATTCTACCAGAACCACAAATGTATGTCAAATTAAAATAGATATATAATTGTGCCAGGAATAACTTTTATTAACATACTTATGCAAATGAGCATCACGATTAACCTCATTATTTAGTATATTTATCCGCCACACATGAACTAGCAAATGAATGTGGTTTCATTATCGGCTCAACTCCAACCATTCCATATACTAATCCTTTAGCTGCACCAAATGCCACATTGCTCCCGTGGTTCTGATTAGGTGAAATATCTAAATGAATCTCGAAGTCTCTATCAATTAAAACATCTTCAAGTTGAGAATATATATCGGTAACCATTGCCACCTCTTTCATCATTCTATTAAATGGTCTGCCCAATTTAGCATCAATTATTTTTTCATAAGTAATGTCATGAAAGACTCGTCCACCTCTACATCCATCATAGTGGATAATAACAACAGTAGCAAATCTTACTCTTTTTTTCTTCGCACGCTGGCTGTCTGCACCTAAATATATTTTTGCAGTTGGGTGATCAATTATAAATTTTTTTATGTATTCTATATCGAAGTCTTTCATACTATTACCTTTTACTTAATTGGAGGCCTTTATTGGAATTAAACCAATTCATCAACGTTCGAAGCGTCGAGTCAGAATTCATCAGAAAGGCCATTTGGTATCCCGTGGAGGAGTTAAACCTCGTACACTAATTCGCCTACCTTTAGTGAATCCGTTAGAAGCGGAGTGGCAGGGGCACAGGATATATTGGAGTTCCGTGAGAATTGCGACATCTCATTTCAAGCTTTGCAGGCTAGCGTATTTCCTTTGTACTAACGGAACAGGGTCTTAGGCTGAAGTTNNCTGACGGTATTCTTTCTACTACTAAAACATATTTTGGTGTGAACAGAGGGACTTGAACCCTCGCACTCCGCTTCACAGGCGGATATTACTTGCCTATTATAATTATGCTCACCATGAAGAACTTTTAGGTGACTGTTAAAAATAAGTTCTTCATGCTAAGTATAGTTTAATTTATGCTTCTCTTTCCTACTATAAGATTTCTTTGATTGAGTTATCTTCCTATTATCTCTATCTCTCATCTGTGGTTCCTTATTATTTTGGCATACCTGGAGAATTACGATATCTCATCCTTGGGTTTGGAATCCAAGATTCTTCCTTTGAACTACAGGCATATATGGTGCTTGTGGTGGGATTTGAACCCACACCTGGACGGATTTTAAGTCCGATGCGTCTACCAATTGCACTACACAAGCATGGTCGGAAATGTTGGTATTGATCCAACTCCTCTACCTTTTCAGGGTAGCGATTCTACCTAGTTATCTTATTTCCGTGGTAGCCAAGGAGGGACTCGAACCCTCAAAACTACGATTCTAAATCGCATATGTATTCCAATTCCATCACTCAGCTGTATTGGTACTTGAGGTGAGATTCAAACTCACGACTCACTCCTTGTAAGGGAGTTGCCTCATCATTCGGCCTCTCAAGTGTATGGTACGGATACCAAGAATCGAACTTGGGCTACTTGCTCCCAAAGCAAGCGTGATACCATTTCACTATATCCATATAAATGTAAAAAGTCCTGGAATGACTTTTATAAATAAACTTAATCCAATTAGTATTAAAATTAGCTTCATGTTTACCTTTGTTTAATTGGTGGCTATTCTTGGATTCGAGCCAAGCTGGAAAAACTTATGAGGTTCTTCTGTTCACCGAGAACAATAGCCATGGTTGGCAGACTCGGATTCGAACCGAGATCTGTATTCTTATGAGGAACGAGGACTAACCATTGTCCTACCTGCCATTATATTCTTTTTTATTATATCTACGTGGTTGACATCCTCTGTCATACGCATCTTTGTTGTTTTGGCTATAAGTTCCAATACTTATATTGTTTAAATTACAATTAAGTTTATTGTCATCACCATGCATACAACACAGCCCTTTCTCGACATAATCTGGCATAATAAATGTTTTAGCCAAGAGCGTATGAACAGATCTTTTTTTACCATCTATAGTTACGGTTGGGTAGCCATCTGATGTTATATATTTTGCTAGCTTAATCCCTTTTGGTTGATTTATATTAAAGCTATAAACATCTCCATTCACATCGATAAAATAATCAGCAATGGCACCATATACTCGTCTTGCTGTATCAGGAACTTTAAGTATATTGCCTGCTAAAGCATGTACTTTTACTTCACTAACACTTTTCCATTTACTATCACAATCCTTCATTTTATAAACAAATGATGTCTTTTTAATGGTTGGGGTTATTTCTTTTCCTTTTGGATTAATCACAGTGCCATTTTTTTCCAAAATATAACCTGGATAATTTTCTATTTTCATTTAGTTTCCTTTGGTTCTTAATATTAAATATTATACCGTAGGTCACCATAAACTATTCTTAATTAACTGGTATCTCGACGGAGAATTGAACTCCGATCCTCACCTTGAAAAGGNNGAGATATATGGTGGATGTTCTAGGAGTCGAACCTAGCACGTTTCAATGTTACGAGGTTACAGCTCGCTTCAACCAACCGATAGTTGACTAACATCCGTTTTATTATGGTCGTAAATGAAAGTATTGATCTTTCTTAACTAGGTTATCGGCCCAGTGCATTACCTTTATGCTAATCTACGTGGTGTAGGCAGGGGATTTTGAAACCTCCGACCGATCCCTTAAAGGGGGACTACTCTGCCTCTGAGTTATGCCTGCATTTGGAGCGTCTAGCGAATCCCGACATCGCATCCTCTGGTTGGAAGCCAAAGATATTTCCTTTATACTATAGACGCATGGCTCTGTATATTGGACTCGAACCAATCTTCATCTCGATTAACAGTCGAGTGCCCTCACCTGGATGGCTCATACAAATTATTATGGCGGTTCATGAGAGTATCGATCTCTCGTCTCTACATTGACAATGTAGAATTCTGCCTTTGAACTAATGAACCATGGTTGAGGTGCAGGGTATCGATCCCCGGTTAGCGCAGTCAAAGTACGCTGTAATGCCATTATACGACACCTCAGTATTTGGGAGCAGGACCCAGTATTGCATCTGGGCTGCGTTCGAGCTTATGAGGCTCAACTCTCACTATGAGTTCCTGCATATGGAGGAGAATGTCAGAATCGAACTGACATGGGTTATTAGCCCAACTCGGGTTCAAACCGAGGCCGATACCTAATTTCGGTTGAATTCTCCATTTATTTTTTTTGGCAGTAGATACTGGAATCGAACCAGTTAAAGTTTTACCTAGACTCTGGTTAGCAACCAGGCACATTACCATTCTGTCAATCTACTATGGAGCCGGATATCGGTTTCGATCCGATTGCCTGCTCGTTACAAATGAGCTGCTCTAGCCAATTGAGCTAATCCGGCATTATGGTGGAGAAGATGAGTAACGATCCCACACGCCTGTCCTTGCAAAAGACTGGTCCAGCCCATCTGGCTTCCCCATTATATGGATATACAAGTTAAATGTGCAAGCAGTGATTTAACGTAAGTTTCTTATTTTGAAAGATTTAGGTGTTTTGGGAGTTTTGGAACCTAAATCTTTCGATCTAAGCCCCGATATGGAGCTTAGATTGCTTGAGTAGGTTCCTGTATCCAACTCTTAATCGGATTACAGAAGGCACTACCCATATCTACATTATTATATCCAGTATGCGTCAGTGATAACGATAATGATCTTCGAATAATGTTAGACATTGGGTAGCTCCTTTGTTTTATATTTATCAGTATATCACTCTACAACTTAGTTGTAGCTTAATATCTATTATTTTTTAGGTAGATGAAGAGGACTAATTAGCTTTATTCCCTTATCTTCATCATATATAGTAACCCAGCCTTTATTGTATTCTTCATCACTATTCTCATTTACATCAAGATTATTTACATTAATCTTTGTTATACCATCAAAATTAATATCTTTGTGCTCAGTATTTCCATATTCTTCAAACTTGATAATATCGTCTTTTATTATCCATCCGTCTACAAATTTACTAAAACCAGTATACCCTTCTTTATCTTCTTTATGCTCAACTAATACTTGATATTGTAGTTTTTCACCGAAGTGCATCACTTTCTCGTCTATCTGATGTACAAGACTTATTTCATTTACATTAATCATTGATTCTATTAATTGAATACTACTATCTTCTGGATCATTATACATGAAAAACATAATTGTCTTTTTTGACGTTGGTTGGTATTGAACCAATACTGAATCACAATTGATTATAGTGTGAGTATCTAGTCCTATTCTGGTTAATTTATACTTCATTTTATCTTCCTTTTGTTTGTTTGGAAGAGCAGTATATTATATCTATTCTTAGTCATACATTAAGTAGATAGCAGCACTTTTAACACCAACTACTCATAGTTATTCATAGTTGTCTATAGCTGTTCAAAGACATCCATAAATAATCAAAAAAGAATCTATAAATTCTTTTTATTTACAGACTAACCTCATACATTTACTTAGAACCACGAGTTATTGTTATTTTAATATCCACTTATCTAATTGAGGCATTATTGTTTGGTACATAAACTGATTAGCATAGGCTCTAAACTCCTCATCATCTATACCATAATATCGCATTAACCAGTCAGCAGCATGTGTAATCTCGTGTACAACCATAGCTTTAAGTGAGTAGATATCTTTTATCTTAGCTACACTTATAACAAGTATTTGTTGATCTTTCTTTGTTAATTCAGTTGTACTTCCACATTTTTCTATTTGGTTTTCTACTTTAAACTTATCTAACATAAATTTATAGTGATTCTTTCTACCATATACAAAGTATATATCTGTTGGTAACATATTTATATCAAACTTCATCTTCATCATCTTTTTATTCACTCTAATTCCTTTACTGGAATTATATCACACAATAGTTGGTACACTTATTACTTATATATGAATAGTTATTCACATGTTATTCACTTGGTTGTAAATTGTATGTGAATAACTATTCACTATTCACATGTTTTAATACTATTCTAGTCTCTATTGTTGGTATTAAAACAATGTTATTCACTATTCACATGTAGGTTATTCACCTGTTATTCACATTGACAAGTATATACTATTTATGCTAAAATTTATTTTGAAATTGTAATCGAACTGGTCGGAAGATATATATTCCGTTGTCGGGCCTGAGCCTCGAAAGTACATCATTTATGATTGTGCGAAAGAAGACAACGCTTACGTCGTAGACAAGAAAACTACCAGATTAACCCAGCTCCACACATTTTACTTCTTTTTAAATCTCTTTTATATTGTTCAATATCGTACACCATTCTATCTCCATCCTCTATCTTTACAGTTTTATCCACTATCTTCTGCCATTCAGATTCAGTATAGCTCCATTCAGGTAAGTTATTTAATTTCATAAGTTTTCTTGTTATCATTCCAGAAGTATACCATACTAGCCGATCGCTCTAGCCTATCGACTCGTTGACAAGCCCCAAGGGATTATAGGTGTGCTATCAAGGAACCACGAGGTGTGCTATCGTACTGATGCTTATGGTTCTAATATAATGTAGTGTGGTATTTTGGGTGTTGACTTTGAAGGCTCCAGTATATACCGACTGGAGTACGGTTTGTTAATTAGACGTTGGATCTACCTCAAGGCTCCTTGTTGAAATAAAATTTTAACATGACTCTACCTTGCTGGCACTCATCATCTTTTTATTACACCATCTAAATGGAAATTCATCATCCTCATACATAACAACTAAGTATTCACAACCAGTACATTTACTATAACTCATAATAAGCCTTTGTGTTAGTTTTAACTATTCTTATTATACAATCTCTTCATTATACATTACCTTAATCTCGTGGTTCCAAATGAACTTCACCTAGCACTTTACCTCAAAGCTAGTCCTATCGGCTAGTCTTACATTATAATACTGATTGGAGTTATATCGTTTATGTTTATCATCTTTGTTGATTTTATAACTCGTGGTTCTTTGAGTTCAATATCTTTGTATTTCTCCAGTAGTTCACAATAGTACTCTATCATAGTCTCTTCTTCAGATTCATCTATCTTGAAGAACTCGGTACCACCACTAACCTTCTTATGCATTTCATACTGACAATCATTATACCGTTTATGCATATCAGCCTCTATGTGTTTAAAACCATTTGAAGCTGTAAATTTTCTAACCGTAGTATATGGTATATACCGATATGCATTGAATAACGACATCACCACTTCAGCCAACCTCTTATTTATATTCCGGGTAGTGATACCTATCTTATATAATACTAGATCATTTTTCATCCTGAACTTCATTATATAACATAGAGGTTTCATTGTTTACTTTCTACCAGTAATAAAATCCCATAGACCAGTAGATGATTGATCCTCAACCTCTTCGTAATCAACTGGAGGTTCAGTCTTATATGGAATGTCATCTATGTAATCAATCTCACCGTTAAATATTTGTTTAATCCTGTATATTATGTATCCTATATCCATTTTAGCATCCTTTTTTAATATTCAGTATTATATCACATTTGAAATTATTATTTTCGTAGCTATGAAGGTATTATTAAAAAATGCATATGATTGTGGACTAAAATTTTCGTAGCTATATAGGGTATTACTGAAAAAATATAAATTTTCTCGTAGCTATATTGTATTTTCTAAGAAAATATATTTTTTTTCGTAGCTAAACAGTATAGAGATATGAGAGCACTTTTGAAAAAGGTACCCCCGCTACTTAATTCTTCATTAAAGTTACTTATTCTCTGTTTACTATCTCTTAGTCTCATAGAGCTACAACTAATCTTGTGGTTCTAGTGAGCCTATCCAATGGTTCTAAATTATATAAAGGAGTGTACTATGTATACTATGCTACTAGAGTGTGTCATATTGATTGAGATTATAGTCATAGCTTATATGATCACTGATCTTACAGATTGGTCCATGTTATGAGCAGGATAACAGTTGACAGATCAATGCAGAATACTCGTGGTTCTAAGTTGTTTTGTCCTATTACATATCTACAAACGCTTATGCTTCGTAATGGGTCATATGTTAAGTCTTGCGACATTATGTTTTGTCGTTTTCACATTAGGTTCTGGATAGAGCCTACATATAAAGGATAGATTATGGAAATTCTAACAACAATGATAGACAGATTAAGAATAAGATCAAAAACTACAACAGCAATACATAAACATATACCAGTTTCAGCATTGTACAATCATGAGCAACCAGTTGATGAAATATCTGAAGCAACAGTAGAGATATCAGACAACACTATATATTTAGCAGAAGTAGGTGTGCTTATGTTTGATGACATAGAGGTTGCAGTAATTGACATAGTAGAAAACCAATTATTGGTTGAGGAAAACATAGCATTCGGGAATAGATTCCTATTAGCAGACTACAGCAGAGTATCGCTGATAGCATCATAAAGGATAAGGTTATGAAAGTTTATTACATAGATAGAGATGATCAGGTGCAAGAAAACGAGTTAGGTGACGTTGCTAATCTAGCACAGTGCGAGAGGGATTTAGATGAGTCTTATGACTGCTGGTCATGGGATAAAGAAGAAATGCAGCAAATGGAGTTTGAGCTGGACATGTACGAAGCTAAGGTTACAATGTCTAAAGAAGACTTTGAATCGATGTATGATACTTTAGTTCAAAATGGTGTTATACCAAAAATGAAAGGATCTATTATAGAAACAATTAGCGAACTAGGATAAATAGATAGCAAGAACTACGACTAACCCTCGTGGTTCTAAGGTGTCTAACAGATAACCAAGCCAGAGTAAACTGGAACAAAATCAAGGTATACAAGTGTATACCAAAAAGGATAATACATGTTTGGAATAATTATAGCGATAGGTGCATTAGTTGCTTATACTTACTATAGATGGGATGCTATTTCACCTAAGTTGGTCGTCAGAGAAGCTTCTACTATTGCAGGAACTGTGGTTGGATTTACGCCAGAAGTAGTTAAAACTACTGTTAAGGTGAGCAAGGCCATGAATGCCTCTGGTGAATTAGCACTTCGTGAGGCAGGAGACGAAGGACCAGTTGGCTTTAAAACTGGTGTGGTCATGTCGAAGAAGTACACTCGTGATATGCTATCAGATATAAATAAATCAGCAGATAAATCTTTTGCTGATAGTACTGCAAGGATGAGAGAAATATTAGGTGATTCTAATACAACCGAAGACCAACCAGTTACTGAATCAGCTACTCAAGTATAGCATAACTCGTGGTTCCAATACGGCAAGTAAGTAAGTCCAAATCATAATTAGCGTCAGTCAACCTAAAACACACACTAATCCATGCAAGTTCATGGAAAGGATTTATTATGTCTATTCAATTAAATAATTCACAATACAATATGTCTGCATTCGTAGGTAACACTACATTGGCTTACTTAAATAAGTCAGAGTATTCTCTTAAGGATGTGCTTGACTCAGAGAATGTGAGAGATCTGCATATTCCTAACTTTGGATCCAAAAGATATGCAGTTTTGTTTATGTTTAAGATACAAAATATTAAGAACAAACACATTACAAGAGCAAACATAGCCCAAGCTAGACCATTTGTAGCATTAGCAGCAGAGATAGCATTAACCAGACCAGAAGCCTCTAAGGCTTTTGTATGGTTACATAATGAGTTCATCAATAATGATGTCCTAGACACTAAGATAGCTGAAGCCTTTAGTAACATATCTGAGGAGCAATTGACATCAAGTGTTATAGGTCAAGTAGCTTACAAAATGCCACGCTATTCTAAACAACCAGGAAATTTAGACTCTCATGATACAGAACGTCTGTACCGTTCATTAATCTTTTCTATTATTAATGGTTTACAAGAGGCTGAGATAGTTAAGGCTACAGAAAAGATAGATACATTTATTAGTAATGAAGGAAGACGAGTTTACAAGACTCAGCGTCTATCTACTTTCCCAGGGTTACCAAAAGAAGAACAAGATATGGGCTTTGGTATGCATAAGGAACCAGGTCAAGTGCCAATTAAACGAGTTAAAGGTAAAAATGGAGGTAAGTCTTTCAAATATAATAGAGCAGAGAAAGATTATCTAACTCAAAATGCAAGTCAAGAATTACAACTTGTAGACTTAACAAAAGAGCAGTTTTACTCATTTTGTAAAGCGGAAAAATGGTATACAACTAAATCAGAAAACTATGATCAAATCTTAAAGAATCATAAAATTGACTTGTATTGGGATCTATATCAGTCTCATATGGATACTAGTTTATTTCTATCTAGACGTAGTGATGCTAGAACTAGAATGATGTACAACTTCACTAACACGGTATTTGGAGTACACACCAAGGGTGGTAAATATTTATGGCAAGCAAGAACTCCAATTTTAGTTCATGCTAAAGGTCAAGAGCTTCAAATTAAATGTGCTGTTACAATAGCCAAAGGTAAGAGACATAACACAACCGAGTCTATGGATATTTGGAACCACGAGAGAGATGCTATCTTAACTAAGTTATCTACCTGGGATGACAAGGTATATTTCGGTGAGAACATTTATAACCAAAGATTAGCTCAGGCTATTATCGACACAGAAGAGGGTGTGGCAACCAAGTTTCTACCACTAGTTGACTTCACTAACATGGGCTTAATTTCAAATGCCTGTGAATTTAGAGACAACAAGACTATGATAGCAGCTAATATCTCAGCTTTATCAGAACCACAGGATAGTCACATGATATTAGCTCATGCCTGTAATGTAAATAGACAGAACTCTAAAGACATAGGACAAGGTCTTTATCATGGTCAGTCGTTGCAAGCAGTATGTAACAATATTGAAAACATAGCAAATGTTAAGTTTACGGTATCAGCATTAAGTTCTCACTTAGTAGAAGAACTAGGAGAAGGTATCTTAAATATCTCCAAGATAGCAGCGTATACTAGAGATATGCATGACAATTTTAATACAGTACTTTACTTCAATACATTGGATGGTTGGAAGGCACAATCAATAGCCTATGTTGAATCAGTAGATTATAAAATATTTGGTTTATCTAATAAAGCAGAGAAAGGCTATATCACAATGCAGGTAACTTCAGATTTACCTCTTAAGTTATCAAATAGCAAAAAGAACAATGCTGTATACAATACAAGAAAGAAAACAAAAGTTAAGGGTGAACGTAAGGGCTCGTTGACTAAAAACAATGGTGGATTCGCCAATATAGCTCATAGCATTGATGCTTGGATAGAAAGAAGATGCAATAAGGCTGCCATAGATGCAGGGTATGTAGGTATTAATATCTACGATAACTACGGGTACAATGCCAATGCAATAGTTGATGTTATCATACCGACAGCTATAGACTGTTTTATGCAAATAAGACGTGATAAACCTTATGCAAGAGCTGTAGCTCAAATGAGAGATATGAAGAAAGGTAACAAACCTCCAATGTTATCTGGACTTCATTATGGAGAAGATGAATTAGTTATTTCAAAGGAGAATAACTTCTTCAGTGCTTGATAGCCAACTATAACAGCACATAGAGGGTATTTTCGGATACCTTCTAATGTGTTGTTAGCTATTTGGAACCACAGAGATATACTATATACAAGTTTATGTAGGTGTCCTTATTTATTGGAACCACAGAGTTTAGCATCACTATTTAGATCCCACTAACAAGGGATATTATTGATTCTTCATTTAGAACCGATACTATCACCTGATGGTCAAACGTTCTCTTCCAGCTCCAAGTATTCGCTTTCTATGAAAATAGGCTAGAACCTATAATCTTAACAAACTAACTTTAACAGATATTGTTAGTTTTGTATACTGAGATTTACCAGTTTTATGCCTATATTTTATACAATTAGTTGCTTATATTTAAAACACCAAACTATAAGGACAAACTTTTTAAAAACAACACAAAAAGGATAAAGAAAATAATGGATGAACAAAACCCACATGCTAAGGCATATGCCCTAAAACAGGTACTTATACGTAATGAACTCATTAACAGAAACTCTGTAACATCAGATATGACTGAAGATGAAATAAATGTACTAGTTGAAAAACTAGCTAAAGCTAAAGATGAACAAAATTGGAAAAAACATTTACATGGTCAACGCCTCTACATTGAAGGTCTAGTAGCCTTCTGTAGTTTAGAAGCTCAACAACGATGGGACTTAGAATACAAAAAATGCTTCAGTGAATTTGCATCTGAAGAAGAAGGACTCGAAGCTATAAAAGCATCTATGGCTACATAACATATATAATTACTATAAACGTATAACCATCATTCTACTGCTTAAAATATAGGCAGTAGATCAACTATACACTTACAATATATTCAATTTGAATCTATATCTAAGTATATATCTCATACTATTAAAGGAGGCTATTATGCCTAACACTCAATCTCAAGTAGAATCTTCTCTACTTAATCCATTCACATTAATAGGTGGTCTATGTTCAGACCTTTTTGAAACAGTAGCTTACACAGGAAATACTATACTTGATATTCCTTCAGACTTAAAAAATGGCTGGGACACAGGTGCTATCATTACTCCATCCTCTGTAGAAATAAATGAAATCAATACTGATATAATTGAAACAACAGATGATACAATTGAAACAACAATAGATACAGAAATAATTGAACCTATGTCTAATGAAAAAATAGATATTGCTATTGCTAAATTACAAGCTATGAGAACAATATAAGTATCAATATAAATCAAATTAAATTACTTAAACTTTACAATACTGGAATTTTTCTAAACATACTTAAAAGATTATTTAATCTTACTCAATATCAAATTATCAATATAGTCTATCAATTTAAAACTAAAGGAGATATAAATGTATGAATATGATATGCCAGATATACCAACATCATCTGTCTATTGGGATGAATAATCTGTAGTCTTCGACTACTGTTCTATAATGGATTGTTTCTTCTAATTTTTATATTAAAAACAATTCATAGAATTTAATAGTATACATTAATTCCNNATTCCTAATAATATATACTATTAAATTCTAAATTTAAATATATTTACTACAAGGAAATATTATGGAATTTTTACTTATAGGAATTATTACAGCATTTAATTTTCTTGTACTTCAATATAAATTCAATCACGAACGTTGGGGAGATTTAACATTTGATTTAATAGTTTTGTTTATTCTTTCATATCTCTTTAAAGGTAGCTTCGGAGGACTTATAGNNGCTAGCTTTATAGTATCATTAACATTACTTAAATTTCCACCTAAATTTCCAAATATAGAATAAAATAATATAATAAATAATAAAGGAATAATCATGGAAGCTATAATTCTCTTTATTTTAATATTTTTAATCTTTGGAAAAATGATAGATGACTATGATTTTTCCAATAATAAAATTAAAACAAAAAATCCAATAGATACATTTAAATCAGATGATTTTAACTTAATAGATGTAGTTGATAGATATATTGATCATCAACAATACCTAGAAGATAAACGAAAATATCTATTAGGAGATATCTATAAAGCTAAAAAAATTCTAATATTAGAACGAGATAACTACACTTGTCAATCTTGTGGTTCTACAAAAAACTTACAAGTACATCATATAAAATATAAAAATCTTTATAATGAACCACTAGAAGATCTTATAACTTTATGTGGAGGAAAAGCAGGATGTCATAATACATTACATAAAAAATTAGGTTACGATAAAAATACTGAATATCCAATTAATATATTAAAAAAGGAACAACTATGGCAATCATAATCAATAATAAAACAAAATTCACAAATGAAGCATTTAATGATATATTAATAGAAATACCTAATAAATTTTATAACATAATAAATGAAACAGATTTATCATTCACAGAAAATAAATCTATATGTATACCTAATTGGGCATGTAGTTGGAATAAACCATCAGATATAAATAAAAAATGTACATGGCTAGGATATGATGAAAAAATAGTAAT
>LGVC01000138.1_pt8 | contig 13347 bp, 13 predicted proteins | sample 469851 | NCBI WGS metagenome assembly LGVC01 (sample SAMN03857202, study PRJNA290197) | marine sediment metagenome | biome: ocean floor; feature: cold seep; material: sediment; isolation source: sample #5133, Elevator 3A push core 47, collected at Hydrate Ridge North... ...
TTCGAGTAAGGCGTACATTGGGGTACGTTGTCGAGGATTTTGACCGATAACGCCGTGCAATTATTTATGTGAAGGTCTATAGAGTGACGATTGGCAAGTTCTATGCTCACCACGGACGATCTTCCCCAACCCCTGATTCCTGACCCCCTGATCCCTGATCTAAACAAGCCCTGCTTCGGCAAGGAGCCTGTCCGGCTCGACAAAATGACGGGAAAACCAGGTCTTCACGCCCCTGTGAGCCATGGCAAGCCCTATCATCTCCGTAAAATAGATAATAGGAAGGTAATACTCGGTTTCGAATTTTCGACAGATCTTCTCTTGATACATGTCCAGGTTGGCCTGGCACATCTGGCAGGAAACCACTATGCAGTTCGCCCCCGCTGCGTCCGCTTTTGCATATAGCCTCTTCACCAACTCGAGGACGATATCCTGCCTTGCGATCACATGGCTTGCGCCGCAGCAATCGGTCTTATATGACCAGGGAATCACTTCCGCGCCGAGGCGGTCCATGATGCGGTCCATGCTTGTCGGATTCTCACAGGCCGCAGCATCAGTAATCCCGGGAGGCCTGCTCGACATGCAGCCATAGTAACAGACCGCCTTGATCCCGGATAGAGGCCTGGTCACTCTTGATTCAATCAGATCGAGAATATCATCCCGACTCATAAAATCGGCCAGATCGAGTATACCGGTCTTCTGATTATAGAATGACCTTGCCTTTTCCGCCGTTTTCAGCCGGTTGAAACAGAGCGGGCATGGCACTACCAGATCCTGTCCCTTGCTTGCGGCTATGGTCAGATTCCTTCCCGCAAGCTCAATGGAGGCCTCGTGATCTATGCTGTGAGCAGCCGTAGCGCCACAGCAGTTCCAATCCTCCAGCTCCTCCAGGTCAATCCCCAGTTCCCGACAGACCGCATGAATAGATTCACTATAATCCCTGGCAGTTCCCTCTAATGAACAGCCTGGATAGTAACTTACTTTTCTCATTTGTGTCCCTACTTTATAGAGATTGTCAAATAGTTGAATCGTCAAATTGTCAAGTAGTTAACCACTCAACTATTTGACCACTTGACCATTCGACCACTTAACCATAGGTCTCACTTCAAGATCTTACTAATTTCTCCCCTTGCCTTGATCTTCTTTGNNGATCCATCCTGTAATCTCTTTCTCAGCACCCCGCTCTTGAGCATATAGTTCCTTATCAGCCCGGCCTCGGAGATACGCCCCAACTTCCTGATTTCATCAAGAAATGTCCTGTGAAAGGTATAGGTATTGGACTGCGGGATGTCAGCCCCTCTCCTCACAGCCGTTTCCTTCAGGTAGTCCATGACCCCGGCCACGTCAACCCCATTGGGACAGCGCGTCGTGCATGTCTCACATGCCGAACAGACCCAGATCGTTGAACAGGATAGAACACGCTCTTTCTGCCCCATCTGAACCAGGCGAATAACCTGATCCGGATAGATATCCATGGCAAAGGTCACAGGACAACCATTCGTACATTTTTTGCATTGATAACAGGCTGAGACGCCAATTCCCGTCTCCTTTTCCACTTCTCCGAGCCATGCGGGTTCTATATGCAATGCGTCATTTGTGTTTTCCATATATCGATTGCCTTAAATTCCTGAACTCTTGATAATATCGATAATCTTCTCTTCATGCCCGGGCGCCGAGATATGAACCCCGTCGCACAACCCTTTATCCTTAATCGTCCCGATGAGCCGGGCCGCTATCTCTATCCCCTTTTCGATGCCCGCGCCTTCGATATCCGCAAGGACTTCATCCGGCACAAAAAGGCCGGGATGACTGCCGTCCTTATAACCCGGAATCTCCTCGGCAACGAGAAGAGAAACACCGGCGATCACCTTGACTCCCTTTTCCTTTGCCTCGCTCACAAACGGCGCGAGATTGTCCNNTTTTTGAACTTGAAAAGCTGAGGCCCCACAGGATCGCTCTCCGGATTTGCTACTGCTCCCACGCAGAACTCGGGTGCGCCCGCAAGCTCGTGGCCCGTCATGTCCCGGCCGCCAGTCAGGGAGCGGACAGTTTCTATGAGCTGAACCGAATCAAGGTCATAGACCGGCATGGCGTCGATATGATCGCCGAACCGGACATGATCACCGGTCACACAAAGGACGTTTCTTATTCCGAGAAAGGCCGCTGCCAGGAGGTCCGACTGCAATGCCATCCGGTTCCGGTCACGGCACGTCAGGTGCATGATCGGTTCACCGCCGCTTTCGGAAATCAGGTGACATGCGGCCCATGGACTCATTGACATGACACCCCTCGGGTTATCTCCCACCCCTATCGCGTCAACCGTATCTTTCAAATTTCCAACAATTGGACCAAGGCTGTCTGCATCTATCCCCTTGGGGGAAGCAACCTCTGCGGTCACCAGAAACTTTCCCGACGTCAGGGCTTCTTTAAACGATCTTTTCATCTTTATCGAATCTCCGCTTATACGCTTCATGAATTGACACGGAAGGATGCGTCTGCCTGCTGTTTTTCCGGGGAGGGAGCGTCTTTTCTATGGATTTGAGATTATCGCGGGCGGACATGCGGTCATATATCTTTACCCATGCACAATCAAGCTCGGGATTGACCTCGCATTTCCCGTGTCTGGCTCCCCCGCATGGTCCGTTCAAGAGCCCCTTGGCGCACATGGTTACCGGACAGATACCCCCGGTTTCACCGAGAACACAATCCCCACAGGATCTACATTTCTCCGTCCATACACCCGGCCCCTCCGCCACACCGATAAATACCGTATTTAAGGCAGGAACAACCAGGTTCTGATCATATACGTCGCTGAACAACTGCACACCGGCCCCGCAGGCCATTGAAACAACAATATCGTAATCACCCAGGTCTTTCTTGCTGCCAAGATCAACCAAAAACTCCGTGTCACACTGTCTCTCGGCCATGGCCTCGTCAACCTGCACATCCTGGCCGACCAATCTCAGGGCAATACGAAGCTGCGACGCAAGTATGGCCACTTCTTTCTCCCCGCCGGCCAGACACACGGCAACACAGGTGCCACAACCAACGACTAATATCTTCCGATGTCCGGATACAAGGTCCCTTATTTCGGCAAACGGTTTTCTCGTTCCAACAATCACGGCTCACATCCTATTTTGTCAAGTTGTCAAGTAGTTGAATAGCCAAGTGGTTGAATGGTCAAGTGGTTGACTACTTCATCACTCGACTACCCGACCATTTGACCACTCGACCAATCACTAAATAACAATGGCCCCGCGTGGGCATTCCACTGTGCAAAGGCCGCATCCGCGGCACTTAAGGGGATCAACCTTCACAGGGGCCCGCTTTTCCTTCCCCACATAGGCGGCATCAAACGGACAGACCCGGACACAGGTCAGGCAGCCGGCACATTGACCCGGCTTTACCCTCGCCACCCTGCCCCACTCCTGCAAGGTTGCAATATCAACGTATTCACTCTCAAGGGCCATCTGCCGCAGCGCATTGATGATACTACTCACTCGCACGCCCTGCGGGCAAACAAACTGACAGGTGTCACAACGGGTACACTGCCAGATCATTTCAGAAGACAGAAGCCGTCCCTTCAGCCCCAAGATAACCATATGAATGATCTTCCGCGGATCATAATCAGGGTTTTCCCTGCTTACCGGGCAGATACCCGTGCAACCCCCGCAGGCAAAACACCGCTTCAGATCCTCAGCGCCCGGAATATCAGCCAGCACATACTTGAATCTTGGATCCAGTTCTTCCTCACCTATGACCAATCCTGCTTTCGAACTCATCAGACAACTTCCTCACCGGGTCCGGACAAGCGCCAGCGTCCCTCGCTCTCAGATGCCTTTCCCTTCTTACCAAGCTTAGCCAAAAAATCCGTGATCTCTTCTGCCGAGAGACTGACTTTTCCGGCAAGATCCTTCAGACTCAATGGTCCCTGCTCTTTGAGCCGAAGGAGTATCTCCTGTGCGCCTATCTCGGTTCTTACTGTTTTACCGAGTTTTTGCATTACCTTTTCTTTCACAACTTCAGGGCTGTAGCTTCCATCTTTCCTGAATTGTTTCGTCAGATTACCCAGTCCAGTCCTTAGTTTTCTGACCTCTGTCGCTGATCTCGCCGCCCGCAGTTTGAGCAACAAATCCTCCGCGTCCTTTTGCTCAGCATGACCAACAGGACCTAACTCCTTTATCTTTTTTGTAAACGCGGTGATCAGTTCTACATACCGCGTCCCTTCAGCGGCCGAGGCCCACTCAATACTGAAGCGCTCAGGATCAACACCTATCTCTTTGAGAATCCCCTGTACAAGTTCTGCTGTCAACATAGCGTCATAATTACCAAACTGGTAATGACATTCACCGAGGTGTCAGCCCCCTGCAAATATGCCGTCCGCCCCGGAGGCAAAGCCTTCGAGAACAAACATCGGATCAATGCGGCCCGTACACATTACCCTTATGGTCCGCAAATTCGCCGGGTACTGATAACGGCCCACACCCGCAGAATCTGCGGCAGCGTAACAGCACCAGTTGCATAGAAAACCGAGTATCCTCGGCTCGAATGAATCCTGAGACATTCTATTTCCCTTCCCTAAGCGCCCGGATCTGGGCCATTATTCCCTCGTTGGTAAAGCCTCCCATGGAGATAGCCAGGGTCGGGCAATGCGATGCGCATATCCCGCAGCCTTTGCATGAAGCAGTAATGGTCTCTGCCTTTTTCCTTTTTTTCACCTTTACAAGCTGTATGGCATTGTATGGACAGAGGCTTTCACAGATACCGCATCCGATACATTTTTTCTTGTCGACATTCGAGACGACCGGCGGAACCGCCACAAAACCCGTGGCCAGCGGTGCACATGCCTTGCCGGCTGCGGCCTTGGCCTGGCTTATTGATTCTGCAATCGATTTTGGAGAGTGGGCAAGACCGCACACATAGACACCCGATACAGCCATCTCAACCGGGCGGAGTTTTACGTGTGCTTCCAGAAAAAACTTCTCCTGCGTAAGAGGAAGTTTGAGCATTGTTGCGATATCTTCCACGTTGTTTGGGACAATACCTACGCTCAGCGCTACGAGATCGGGTGCAAGCCTTACCCTTTCGCCAAGCAGGCTGTCTGCAAATTCAACCCATATCTTGCCGTCATCCTGCGTAACCACGGGAGGATCTTCTTTTTCGTAATCTATGAAGATCACGCCCTGTTCTCTTGCTTTGCGATAGTAGTCTTCCATGAATCCATAGGTCCGGATATCTCTGTAGAGCACATACACAGACGCCTTCGGATTTATCTCTTTGAGCCTAAGGGCGTTCTTTATGGCGGTGCTGCAGCATATCCGGCTGCAATAGGCAAGGTCGTCTCCCCGTGAACCGGCACACTGGATCATTACAACTTCATTTAACTCCGCCGCCTTCTTGGGTGAAGAAAGGATCTCTTCGAGTTCAAGCTGCGTGACCACGGCTTCTGATTGCCCGTAAAGATACTTGCTCAACCGATGCTCTCTGCCGCCCGTGGCCACAACCACAACCCCATGATCAATCGTTTCAGGGTCTCCGTCACGATTAAGAGTTGTTGTAAAGTTCCCTATGTAACCTGAAATATTCTTAATCTCGGTCTTGGTATAGACCTTGATGCGTGGATGGTTTCTTACTTTCTCCCCGGTATCCGCCAGCAGCTGCGCCGGGTCCCCGTCGCCAAGCAGGGTCTTCAGTCGCCTCAGGTTCCCTCCAAGCTCTTCGGATTTTTCGATGAGAAAGACCTCGAATCCCTGATCAGCGATACTGAGCGCCGCGGTCATCCCTGCTATGCCGCCACCGATCACCATTGCCTTGCCAATGACCGGAACGCTCTCTTCAGGCACCGGATAGAGAAGTCTAGCCTTTGCTACGGCCATGCGCAGCAGGTCCTTTGCCTTATTTGTAGCCGCCTCCGGCTCGGCTGCATGAACCCAGGAACATTGATCCCTGATATTCACCATTTCAAAAAGGGAGCGATTCAAGCCAACATCCCTTAAGGTCTCCTGAAACAGCGGCTCATGCGTGCGCGGCGAACAGGCAGCCACAATCACACGATTCAAATCATGTTCCGTGATCACGTCCTTTATCACCTGCTGGCTATCCTGTGCGCAACTGTAAAGGCTGTCATCAGCAAAAACTACGTTGTCGAGGGTCCGGGCATATTCGGTCACGGCATGCACATCTACCACGCTGGCGATGTTGCTGCCGCAGTGACATACAAGGACCCCTATGCGCGGATCTTCGGCGATCTCTATCTCTTGCGGATATTCCTTTTTGACTACCCTGGTCCCGCGCACGTCGTGCAGAATCTCAGACACGGCAGCAGCCGAGCCCGTGGCCTGCGTCACACTCTCAGGGATATCCTTTGGTCCCTCAAAGGCCCCGGCCACAAAAATTCCGGGTCGTGTCGTATTGAGAGGCAGGAAAGGAGGGGTTCGGCAGAAGTCATACTGATTCAATTTGATGCCCGCGGCCCGGGCCAGAGACTCGACGCCATCAGGAGACTCAAGCCCGACCGACAAAACAACCATGTCAAAATCTTCATCCCTGTGAGAGCCGTCCCTTGTTGCATAGGAAAGCGTCAACCGGCCGTCCCTTTCACGGACATCCGCCACCCTGCTTCGCACGAACCTGATTCCGAGCTCATCACGGGCCCGCTGCCGGGAGGCATCAAACCCCTTGCCCTGAGTCCTCATGTCCATATAAAATATGGTAATATCGAGGTCCGGGTCGTGTTCTTTTGCCACAGATGCCTCTTTGACGGCATACATGCAGCAAACCGAAGAACAGTATCCATTGCCGCACGTCAGATCTCTTGAGCCGATGCACTGAAGAAATGCGATCCGTTTTGGATGACTCTGATCCGAAGGCCTGACAATCGCCCCCTGTGTCGGCCCCCCGGCGCTCGTTAACCGTTCGAATTCAAGACCGGTCACGACATCCGGGTATATTCCAAACCCGTATCGACCAAGTATCTCTTCATCAACCCGCCCAAATCCCGGGGCCAGTATGATCGATCCCACAGAAAGATCGTGTGTTTCCTCTTTCTGGGTAAAATCGATCGCCTGTGCCTGGCATGTGGAGACACAGATACCGCACATGTCATGATTGAAATAGAGGCACTCTTTGGGATCGATGTAGAAACTCGCAGGTATTGCCTGGGGATAATCCTTGTGCAGGCTCCTTCTCAGCGCGAACCCTTCATTAAAGAGGTCCGCTATCATGACGGGGCAGTACATGGTGCAGATCCCGCAGGCAGTGCACAGATCTTCATTGATGTACCGGGGAGCAGTGGTCACACGGGCAGTGAAGTTGCCCGCTTCCCCCTCGACGGATTCAAAACTCGCGTTCGTCAACACCTTGATATTTGGAGATCGACCGATCTCAACCAACTTAGGCCCGAGTATTCAGATGGCACAATCGTTGGTAGGAAAGGTCTTATCAAGCCGCGCCATGGTCCCGCCGATGGATGTCGATTTTTCGACCAGGTAGACAAAATACCCGAGTTCGGCCAGGTCCAGAGACGCCTGGATGCCGGCAACCCCACCACCAACAACAGCCACGATCCCTGATTTAGTCTTATCTGTTTTTTCCATTTCCTCGTTCACTCAATTTATAGAAATTACAGTCAGTTTCATTGGTTCAACAAGTACCATCCGTTGACTGACAAAACCATTATGACCGCCAGCCAGCTATACCTCGAAAGGCCATAACTTGCGAGGTATAAGGGACTCGGAAATAGTGCAGACTACTTTTGGTCCTCATGAAGGATGCCTAAAATTACAGGTCACGCCTCATAGCCATATCAAAGAGGACCCTTTCCTTTGCCTCGTGAATACCAAGGGCCTCTCGCCCCTGGTCAATACGGTCGATCATCATCCGGGCCATCTTCACTGGATCGGATTCGACTGCCCACATCCCGCCATAGAGATCTTCGAACTTGTCAAAGAGATAATCGGTTAATTCCTTGCTGTTGGTCGTGGGGAAAGTACGTCCAAAGACTACATACACACCACTTGCAACAAAATAGTGGCCGATTGATACGGCCTTTTCACTCATCCACTCCGGGGCACAACCTGCCGCCGGAACCTGGCAGAGATCCTCGCCAAGGCCCCCCTCCCGGACAATCTCGGTTGCAGCGATCAATATACGGCTGTTATCAACACATGACCCCATATGCAGCACCGGGGGCATACCCACGGTCTCACACACTTCTCTCAATCCGGGTCCGGCCAGCTCAGCCGCCTCCGGCGTCAGAAGCCCGGCGCGTCCGCATGCGGTCGCGGCACAACCCGTGACAAGGACAAGGACATTGTTGGCTATCAGTTCCTTTACCACAGTGGTATGCACGTGACCGGAACGCACACGCGCACTGTCACACCCGACAACCGCTCCGACTCCCCGGATACGGCCGTTGATGATGTTATCGTTCAACGGTCGATATGACGCCCGAAATGTCCCGCCCAACGTATAATTGATGGTCTCGTGACTGAATCCCACCACGACATCCATCTTCTCTTTGGGGATATTGATATCCCCTCTCTTTGAATACCGGTCAATCGCGCCTTTGATGATCTGACGGGCCGTCTGAACAGCGTTGTGGGGATCTACCTCGACATGTTCCGCGCCCGGGATCTTTGCTCTGTCGGATGTAGTAACCACTTTGGTATGAAAGCATGCGGCAACCGCAGGAAGAGACTGCATAATACATTGAATGTCGACAACCATTGTCTCCACCGCGCCTGTTGCAAGCACAACCTCCTGCTGGATAAAGCTCCCTGCAACAGGAATCCCGTGACGCATAAGGATCTCATTGCCGGTACAGCAGACACCGACCAGGTTGATCCCATTTGCCCCGGCCTTTTCAGCAAGGGCTATCATCTCCGGATCCTGCGCAACAAGGACCATAGCCTCGGACAGGATCGGTTCGTGGCCATGCACAACCACATTGACTTCGTTTTCGGAAAGTGTGCCGAGATTGACCACNNGCCAGGGCGCAGCGCGTGGCCTGCTGGATCAGGTGCCGGTATTCCTGATCTGTCCCCATGTGCGTTCGATGCATAATTTCGACGACTTCCCGCTGCACGCCCCTGGGAAGGACACCATTTTTCTTCCAGACCTCCTGCCTCTTTTCAGGGGCCCTGCGGATACAGTAGAGACCTCCCTGCTGCCTGCCGAATTCGGCCAATGCCTTTTCACCGAGCTCAACAGCAATATCCTGCACAGACCGGCCTTCAGTCTCTATCTCAAAGACCTTTGCCAGCATGAGAAGTTTGTTTTCGTCCTTGATGCCATAGTCGGTCTCCCCGTTGGCCGTAGCGAGAAATACGAGCGCCGTTTCCAAGCCGTGGTCCATGTGCGCTGACGCGCCTCCGGCAACCATACGGCAAAAATTTCGCGCCGCCACAGTGGCGGCAGTTGCCCCGCAGATCCCGATCGACTCAGGGACATCTTCAATTATCATGCACGGGCCGAATGAGCATGTACGGCAGCACGTCCCACCCTGCCCGAAACGGCAGGGCTCAATGGCACGGCCTTTCATCCGCTGTATATAGGTTACAACCCCCTGCTTTTCGGCCTGTTCCACAACACAGGTGCTCCCCTCACAGTCAATACCAAGACAGCGGGGAGCCACACCAATCGGGGCCCTTTTCAGTCCCATGTTCTATCCTCCATCATCTCTAAATACTATTTCTTGCGGCCTGCAACGTGTTTTTCATAAGCATGACGATCGTCATGGGGCCGACCCCGCCGGGAACGGGCGTAATAGCGGCAGCCTTTTCCTTCACGCTCTCAAAGTCCACGTCACCGGCCAGAATCGCCTTTCCTTCCGCGGTCTTTCCTATGCGGTTTACCCCCACATCGATAACCACGACACCTTCTTTTACCATATCGCCTGTGACCGTCTTGGGATGGCCGGTGGCAACAATCAGAATATCCGCGCGTTTGGTATGGAAAGCAAGGTCCTTTGTCCTTGTATGGCACAGAGTAACAGTGGCATTGCCACCTTCGCGTTTCTGGAGCAGGAGGTTCAGGACAGGCTTTCCAACGATATTACTCCTTCCGACAATCACGACCTCGGCACCTTCGGTCTTTATCCCGTAACGGACAAGAAGCTCGATGACCCCATGCGGGGTACAGGGAAGAAAACAATCGCCCCCGATCACCATCTTGCCTACGTTCACCGGGTGAAATCCATCCACATCCTTTTCAGGATCGATTGCATAAAGCACACGAGGCTCGTTGATATGTTTTGGAAGGGGAAGCTGTACCAGTATCCCGTGAATCTCCGGATCATTGTTCAACTTGTCGACCAGCGCAAGCAGATCCGCCTCCGAGGTATCTGCCGGCAAATCAACCCTCTTGGAGTAGACCCCGAGATTCTTGCACGACTTTTCCTTTGCGCCCACGTATACCTTGGAGGCAGGATCATCACCCACGAGGACTGTGGCCAGACCGGGAGTTATGCCATGCTTTTCCTTGAGCCGGGCTATCTCGGTCTTGATTTCTTCCCGTATCTTTTTAGCGGTTTCAGTTCCGCTGATCATCTTTGCAGCCATTCTTCATCCCTCCCTAAAACAGCCCCATCACCTTTCCTGTCTCAACATCTACGTCAACACGCCTGTAAGCGGGGTTTGAGCTGGTTCCCGGCATCAAGCTAATAGCGCCTGCACAGGGACACAAAAACTTCGCCCCGGAGTAAATCATCACGTCGCGAATCGGCAGTGTCCAGCCCCCGGGGACCCCTTTCAGGGCCGGATCATGGCTAAGGCTGAGATGTGTCTTCACCATCATAGTGGCGTAGTCATCATATTGGGAGTCCCCCTCAAGCATCTTGGCCTTGGTCTCAGCCTCGGGTGTCCAGGCAACCCCGTCTGCGCCATACACTTCTTTCGCAATCATTTCCACCCGGTCGCGAAGTTTCATCTCCAGAGGATACAGGTGTTTGAAATTGTTCTCTTCGTTACAGGCATCAATGACTGCATCAGCGAATTCCAGAGCGCCTTCACCGCCATCGGCCCAGTGAGTGGATTTGGCGCAACGCGCCCCTGCCGCCTCGGCCGCCCTTCTGACCGCTTCAATCTCATCATGCGTATCGGTATGGAAACAGTTAATACAAACCACAGGATTGATCCCTGCCTTGCGGATGGTGTTGATATGATGGACCATGTTCTCACAACCCCTTTCCACCAATTCCACATTCTCCTTAGTATACTCTTCAGGAAGCGGCAGACCTGCAACAACCCTGGGGCCTCCACCGTGCATCTTAAGGGCACGGATAGTAGACGTCAAAACAGAGACATGGGGTTTCAGTCCGCTGTATCGACACTTGACATTCCAAAATTTTTCAAAGCCGATATCCGCCCCAAAACCGCTCTCAGTGACATGATAATCAAACATCTTAAGCCCTATGCGGTCTGAAATGATGGAAGACTGGCCCACGGCGATGTTGGCAAAAGGACCGGCATGTACCATGCACGGCTGATACTCGGCAGTGCACATGAGTGTTGGATTGATTGTATTGCGCATCCATGCGGTCATGGCTCCGCCTACTTCCAGGTCGCCCGTGGTGACCGGCTTGCCACTCTTGTCAAAGGCCAGGGTGATTTTGTCAAGACGGTTTCTCAAGTCCGCCAGATCCCGGATAATGGAAAGAATGGCCATACATTCGGAACCTACGGCAATGCCGAACTTGGACTGCATGGTAAATCCGTCAAAACGCCCGCCAATGCCGATGATGATGTTCCTCAAGGCCTGGGCACAGTAGTCGATGATCCAGCCCATTTCAACGCGGGTAGGATCGACGTTAAGACGACGCATGCCGGTGAGCCTTTGCAGTTGTTCATCATTGTAGTTGCGCTCGTGCTGCATGCGGGCCGTAAGGGCCACCATGGCGAGATTGTGAGCGTTCATGATGTCATTGATATCGCCCGTAAGCCCCAGAGAAAACTCGGTCATGGGAATAAGCAGAGAGATGCCGCCTCCGGCCGCAGTACCCTTAATATTCATGGTGGGACCGCCTGAAGGCTGCCTGAGAGCGCCGCCGACGTTTACGCCACGCTTGCCAAGACCTTCCATAAGGCCGCATGCAGTAGTACTCTTTCCTTCGCCGAGTGGCGTGGGAGTAATGGCGGTAACTTCTATATACTTTCCGTCGGGCTTGTCTTTCAGACGATCAATGATCTTAAGGAAGTCAAGCTTTGCCAACCTCCCCATGGGAAGGATCTCTTCTTTTTCGAGGCCGAGTTTTTCCCTCCACTCCTCCGGCATAGGCATGCCCTTTTCCGCATCTTCAGAGATCTGCCAGTCCTTGTACTTGGTTGGATCAAGAGCCATAATACCCTCCTTAATACATTGATGTTGACCAGGTAGCAGTTATACGCCGGCGATCAAACCCTCCCCTACCCGACCACTCGACTAACCCCAAGGGTCTTTTCAACAATCGATTTCAACTCGTTGGGAACAAAAGGCTTCCTGAGATAACCGGAGGCCCCCCGCTTGTTCATTATCTCCTCATCTAAGTCAATAGTCGTATTTCCTGTAATTACCACCTTGAGGATGCCAGGATCCACCTCGTTCAGCAAATCTATCACCTCAAGCCCGGAAATGCCGGGCATATTGAGATCAATCAAGACCAGGTCAGGACCAGACCTCTTTACCTCAGCTAAACCGGAATCGCCATCAGAAGCAGTGACTACTTGATATCCCGCTTTTGACAAGACCTGAAGACAGGAATCTCTTGTGAACTCATCATCATCCACGATAAGAATCAGAGATCCATTCTTTGAACCAGACAGTACCATAGCTTTCCAAGATGGCAAAATAGAGAACTTCCAAAGCCCTTAAGCAAGACATCACTTGCTTTTCTTTTGGAAAGTCCTGCACTGCATGATTCGTGTTGCTATTTGTGTGCCACTCATACAACAAAAAGATCTATATTACAAGGAAATTATAATATGTTGATTTAACAACAAATTTCAACTTTCTTTCTCGTCCTCTTCTTACCCGAAAAGCCAGGCGTCAACTCCATACCGGGGCAGTTTGCCTCTATTGACGGGGCAGGGTTCCCCGGCATGTTCAGGTCTGCAACGCGAAACATTCATCAAGAACTTCACGCGATATTGCCGATTCGTCCTGTTCTAAAAATATATACTTTGATTTCAAGAGTATCGTGGATTAGACACCCTGTGTGTCGAGGCAGCCTTCATAAACAATGAGGCTTGTTGGAAGGAGGTCCGGCTTCGGAATCGGCCTTTCGGAAATCAGCAGCCGATTTTCCTGAAATCGCACAATGCAGCTTGCTTTGGACTCGCTCAAGAATAACTTGGCAGATTTCGCGCTCAGATTTGG
>LGVC01035582.1_pt1 | contig 13267 bp, 11 predicted proteins | sample 469851 | NCBI WGS metagenome assembly LGVC01 (sample SAMN03857202, study PRJNA290197) | marine sediment metagenome | biome: ocean floor; feature: cold seep; material: sediment; isolation source: sample #5133, Elevator 3A push core 47, collected at Hydrate Ridge North... ...
ACGGTCAAGTCGAAAAGGGTGTAGGGGGACGCAGGAAGGTAGGTGGAGAATATTAAGGCGTTCGAGATAACCCTCATTAAAGTGTAATAGTTGTAATTTTTTAGCCTTCTGATACTGAATAGTTGAAGACTTGATTATTAATACCTTATACATAAAAAAAGTGGAAGTACCCACTTTATAAAAAAACAAATAAAAAAAAAGGAGAGTAATGATATGTTAAAGAAAATAGGAATAAGTTTAATGATAGTGACTATGATTGTAGTTTTTAGCATTTCAAGTTTTGCAGCAACAAAAGGTACTATCGGAATAGCAGGTTGGGGACAAAATAACCCTTTCTTTGTACTTTTGCATGATTCTGCTAAAAAAGTATTTGAAGATGCAGGATATGAAGTTATTATTTCCGATGGACAAACTCTTGTTGATAAACAAACTAATGATATTGATAATTTTATTGCAATGGGAGTTGACGCAATACTTTTAACTCCTACAGATAGCTTTGCTTTAGCTTCTGCTGTTAATCGTGTTGCCGATGCCGGTATACCGATAATATCCGGTGATATGACCGTATACAATGCAAGATTAAATGCTACTGTAGAATCTGATAATTTCAATGCTGGTTATATAGTTGGAAAATGGATGATTGCTTATTATAGAAATTTGGAAAATACCACCGATGAAAAAGGACCGTTCAAAATTGTTTGTGGCCTATGGAGCCAGGCTAACTCATGCCGAGATCGTCAAGAGGGTTTTGAAACCGCAATTGCCGAGGGACCCGAAGGTCTACTTGAAATTATCAAAAAACAAGAAGAGGCTGACGTTTCTATTGAAGGTGGCTATGAAATTGGTCAAAACTTTTTAACTGCATATGAAGATCTTGATGCAATGTTCTTTGGTTGTAATGATAATGTTGCACTCGGTGCTTTAAAAGCAGTTCAAGAAGCCGGTCGAGATGATGTGGTCATTACGGGTGTTGATGGACAAGTTGAAGCAGTAAATGCTATTAATGCCGGTACGGCTTTTAAATGTACTGGTGCCCAACATCCACAAGTTATTGGGCATGTTGCTGCTCTAAACTTATTGGATTTACTGGATGGAAAGAAGATTCCGACTTATATAAAAATTGCTTGTAGCTCTATACATTTACCCTTCCAACCATTTGGCATAGATCCTGCTGAGTTTGTTGAATCTGGAAATGCAATTTCTCGTACTATTGATGTGACCTTCCCGATTACTGAACCGGTAAAATAGAGAAGTAAATAGAAGATAGATATTTGAATGATTACTACTACACTGGTATATACCAGTGTAGTAGTAATTCTTATGAATCAGTATAATATTTTATTTTAATGTAATTAGAATATTTTAGAATTGAGGTTAGTCTATCATGAATGGAAATGATAAAGTTATCTTGGAATTTAGAGAATTGACAAAGCAATATCCCGGAACAACTGCTTTACAAAATGTTTCTTTTGGCATGAATAAAGGAGAAATTTTTGGTTTAGTGGGAGAAAATGGAGCAGGCAAATCAACTCTTTTAAATATTCTGTCCGGTGCCGTTCAAGAAACGAGCGGTGAAATTTTCATTGAAGGGCGAAAACTAACGGGAACTCCTTTTGATAGGAGAAAAGAAGGAATCAGTATGGTTTATCAGGGATTGGGATTAGCATTACATCTAACCGGCGAAGAAAACATTTTACTTGGTAATGAAATTACCAATTATATAGGGGTTATTAATCGAAAAAAGCAGTTAGAAAAAGCCAGTAAATTCATGCAGTCTGTAGGAGTAAAAATTGATTTAAAAGTACCGGTTCTAAATTTAAGTGCTGATGAAAGACAGTTAGTGGCAATTATACGAGCAATATCCCTAAATGCAAAAATTATTGCCTTGGATGAACCAACATCTTCTTTATCAAAAGGTGAAGTAGAAAAGTTATTTAAAATAATCAATGATTTAAGCAAAAAGGGGATTACCTTTATTTTTATTTCACATCATTTAGAAGAAATATTCCAAATTTCTGATAGGACAGCAGTATTAAAAGATGGAGAATTACAGGGTATTAGAAAAACTGAAGAAATGACGCCCAATTCTCTTACAGAAATGATGGTAGGTAGTAAGATAATTAAAAAGTATGACACAAAATTTGCTAATGAAAAATTAACTCATTCAGATAAAATATTAATGGAAGTAAAAAATCTTACCAAAAAAGATGAATTTTACGATATTTCTTTTGAAGTGTACGAAGGTGATATCTTGTGCTTTGCCGGTTTAATGGGTTCAGGCCGTACAACTTTAATTAAAGCAATATTTGGAGCAGATACTTTTGATGAAGGAGAAATAATATTTAATGGAAAAAAATTAAAAATCTTTTCTCCCCGAAATGCGATTAAACAGGGTATCGCATATTTACCTGAAGACCGATTAAATAAGGGAATTCTAAAAACAATGTCAGTCGGTGAAAATATCACAATTGAAAATTTAGAAAAAGTTTCGAATAGAAGTGGAGTTGTTAATCGAAGTGATAATAAGAAAATACAAAAAGATTTTATAGAAAAATTTAGTATTAAAACAACTGGTATAGACCAGCCAATACCTGCTCTTAGTGGCGGAAATCAACAAAAATCTTTATTTGCTCGTTTAGTAAATACCGATTGTGATTTTCTACTTCTAAACGAACCCTCTCGAGGTGTTGATGTATTAGTAAAAGAAGAAATGCATGAATTAATGAAAAAATTTGTTACGGAAAAACCAAATAGAGCAATTATTATGGTTTCCAGTGAATTACCAGAAGTTGTTTCAGCTAGTAGTAGAGTTATAGTCATGCGTAAAGGATTTATTACTGCTACTTTGGCAGGTGATGAGATAGAAGAGGGAAAAATTATAAAAAAGATGATATGATATTAAACAATATTTCAAATCAGATCATTAAACGAAAGGAGTTGCGATAAGTGGCAACGAATAAAAAAACAGAACAAATAAAAAATCAAAAAGCAATTTCAAAAAAATCTTTTGGGCAAATAATTATTAATAATGCAGCCCTAACTGCATTAGTAATATTAATGATTCTATTTACAATTGTAAATGAACGTTTTCTTACAACTAATAATATGATTAATATTCTCACTCAAGTATCTGTTACAGCGATTATTGCTTTTGGAATGACCTTCGTAATTACTGCAGCGCAAATTGATCTTTCGGTTGGATCCATATTGGCTTTAGCTGGAATGATATTTATGGCTTTATCAGTAGCCGGAGTTCCGGTATTCTGGGGCATTATTATCACCTTGGCAGTCGGAGGGTTTATCGGATTGTTTAGTGGGTATTTAATTACTTATTTCAAATTACCTTCTTTTATCGCTACTCTTGCGATGATGAGCGTAGCCAGAGGCATTGGGCTTTTAATGAAAGGTGGTACTACTATTTGTGAAGGAATTCAACTTTCTTATTTTTGGCTTGGGCAATCCAAAATTGGAATGGTACCTCTACCCGTAATTATTCTAATTATTATCTTTCTAATTATGGACTTTGTAATGACTCGAACAACCTTTGGAACTTATAACCGTGCTATTGGAAGTAATTCGGAAGCATCTCGTTTAGCCGGGATTTCCGTTAACCCGATGTTGTTAAAAATTATGGCCATAAGCGGAGTATGTGCTGCAATCGCCGGTGTTATTACTGCTTCTCGGTTAGGTGTCGGCAGTCCAGTAACTGGGTATATGAAAGAGCTGGATTCAATCACAGCGGTCATTCTAGGAGGAACAGCAATGACTGGGGGGGTTGGTACCATTAAAGGTACTTTTATCGGTGCTTTAGTAGTAACAATTCTAACCAATGGTTTAACAATTATAGGTGTTTCTTCCTATTGGCAACAGATTTTACTCGGTTTTGTATTAATTGGAGCTTTAGCATTAAAGAAATTTCAGAAATAGTTTTTAATCTCAATATAATTTAAAATTCCCAGATATGTTAATTTTATTTAAATGATATTAACATGATCAGTTTTAAGTTTGTAAAAGCTCAATATTTAAAAAATAAAAGAAGATTTTTTAAAATATATATAGATAGAGAATAATATCTTGGGATATTTATTAAAAATATTTATCTTTAAAGAAAAAAATAAGAAAGTAATTTGTGAATTATAAAAAATGCAAGTAGTAGCATTAAAGTATTTACGAAATTTGGAAAACAAAAAATTACAATAGATATAGAAGGAGACGAGCATGCATCTAATTGGGATAGATATAGGTACTACCGGAATAAAAGTTATATTGTATAATACAGAGGGCAAAATTATCAAGGAGGGCTATGAGGAATATCCGGTAATTACGCCCCGATCTGGATGGGTAGAACTGGATCCAAAAAAAGTATGGAAAGTTTTTAAGAAGAATCTTTATAAAGTAGTCAATAAATTTCTTGAAACAGATTTTGCTATGAGTTTTTCTGTTTTGGGTGATGCTGTAATACCGTTGAATAAGTATGGAGAAGTAATTTATCCGGCAATTCTTTCATCAGATGTACGAAGCGTAGATTATGTGAAAAAAATAGATGATTATTTCGGTAGTCGTAAAGTTTTTGATTTTGCCGGTCGATGGGCGCATACGATGTGTCCTTTAACCAAAATATTGTGGTTAAAGGATAATATGCCGGATATATATAAAAATTCTTATAAATTTTTAGATTATCTTGCATGGATTAATTATAAACTGGGCTTTCAGGAAGTAACAGATAGGTCAAGTGCTGCCGCCACTCTTTACTTTAATGTCAATCAGAAAGATTATGCTTATGATGTTTTAAAATGGGCAAATATTTCCAAGAGCCAATTACCGGAAATAAAAAAAAGCGGTACTTTTTTAGGTGCATTATCTGGCCATATGGCTGAGCAATTGGGATTTCAAAAGGATGCTAAAGTAAAAGTTTCTTTAGGGGCGATGGACCAACAGTGTAATGCTTTGGGAACCGGAACAGTAAATCCCGGAAAAATATCATGTTCAACCGGTACAGTAGAATGCGCAACCATTGTTTTACCAGATTCTATCTCAGATGATGATTTATATTCACGTCATTTATTTAAAGTTTCTACCGCAATTCCAGGGCAATTTGCAAATATGGCTTTTTTATGGACCGGAGGAGGTTCATTAAAATGGTTTAGGAATAATTTTTGTACTGAGGAGATGGTAATTGCGCGAAAACAAAACATTAATGCATATGATCTAATCGAAGGAAACGAAAGGCCTATTTCTGATGTTTTTTTCCTTCCTCATCTTGCCGGAAGCGGAACACCCCGGTGGGATTCTCTCTCAAGAGGAGCTTTTTTAGGTTTAAATCTCGCTTCAACAAAAGCAAAGATGATAGATGCAATTANNTATAGGAGGTGGTTCCAAATCCGAAAAATGGAATCAATTAAAAGCGAATATTTTACAAAGAAAAGTTGTAAGTATGGTTCATAAGGAAGGAGGTGCCCTGGGAGCTTCAATTTTAGCAGGTTATGGAGCAGGAATCTTTACTTCATTAAAAGATACTTCCCTCCAAATGGCGAAGATTGAAAAAATATATTATCCCCAAGAAAAAAAGATAGCAAAATATGCGAGAAAATACGAAATATTTAAAGAAATATATCCATCTTTAAAGAATATTAGTTATCAAATTTCACAATTAAATTTTTCAGATTAAAAAGGGATAGTATTTTTGAATTAATTTAATTCGAACTGAATACAATAATAAATAAAATCAAGGAGGAATTTTTTATGTCGAATTTAAAAGAAAAGAGAATGCAAAATTTATTTAATGCAGAAAGCGGTAAATCGTTAATTACACCGATAGACCACGGTTTTTATATGGGAGCCGTCAAAGGGTTGGAAGATCCAGTTGGTATGATAGAAAAGCTAATTGAGTATAAAGTAGATGGAACCCTAATGAGTTTTGGTTTAAATAAAATTGCCAGTAAATATTTTGGCACACAAGATTATTTACCAAAAATAATGACCGCAGATTATGTTTTATTTGGAGAAGTTCCTGGTGAACCGAAAGGAGTTTTAGCAAATACCTATTACTCGTCTGTTGAATTAGCGGCAAAATATAATTTTGATGCTATAAAAGTTTTATTTTCCTGGGGAACGGATGTAGAGCAACAGATGGATTTGATTAAATATATTGGTGTCTTAGTCGAAGAATGCGAAAGTTATGAAATGCCATTGATGATTGAACCTGTTCAAATGGGTCCCAATCTTCCAAAAGAAAAAGGAAAAGATCCAAAAGTTATTATTGACGCTTGCCGAATTGCCCTAGAGTTAGGTGCTGATATTTTAAAAGCCCCTTATACCGGGGACAAAGAAAGCTTTAGTCAAATTACGAAATATTCTCATGTTCCAGTCATCATTTTAGGTGGACCTAAGGCGAAAAATCTTAAAGATGTCCTGATAACTGCCAAAGATTCATTGGATGCTGGAGGAAAAGGAACTTGTTTTGGAAGAAATGTTTGGGGAGATCCTAACGCAAAGAATATTATAGCAGCTTTAAAAGAAATTACTCACCAAAGCGCGGAAGTTGATGAAGTTTGGAAAAAGTATAATCTGGGATAGTTAATATTAACTATTATAAGAATAGAGTCCTTATTTAAGGGCCTATTCTTATAATAGATATCTGATGACATTTTTTACTGGGAATTCATAATGAGTATAAATTTAAAAAAAACATATAAAATATATTTGCTCACACTATTATTAGTTATATTTTTTTGTGGATTAAATGTCTATTCAGGTAGGACAAAAGAATCTAGTGATAACATTTTGTGGCAAAAAACCTACGGAGGGGATGATGAAGACGTTATTCAAGATTTAATTGTCACAAATGATGATTTTTTGGTAACAGTCGGTAGTAGCAGTTCATGGGGCGATGCCTGGCAATCGATATGGATAATGAAACTTGATTCCCAAGGTAATAACATTTCTAATATTTTCGAAGGCGAGGAAAATTATAATTTTGCCAATTCGATAGTTTTTACGGAAGACGGGAATTTTATAGCCGCCGGTGAAAGCAATTGGTTACACTGCACTAGCTGTAATGAGCAGGGTAAAGCTTGGATTGCTAAAATAAATCCTGACCTTAATATTGTTTGGGAAAAATATCTAGGAGACGATGAGAATAATTCTATTGAACACATTTTTCCTGTGGGGCATCAAGGATTTGTTCTAAGTGGTTTAACCCAAAAATTAAAAAATGATAAATTTAATGCTTGGTTTGCTTTTTTAGATTGGGAAGGAAACTATTTATGGAGTAAGGAATTTGACAATCTTTTTCAAGATAAAGCAACCTGTATATTGTATTTAGAAGAAAAAGGATTTTTAGTTGCCGGTCATTCTCAATCTAGCTATATGGATAAGAGCGATGCATGGATTTTAAAATTAACAATGGATGGAAATATTGAATGGGAGAAACATTTTATTGGTAGCGGAATAAATGTAATTAATAGAATTATTTCCTCAGTTGATAGTGGTATTTTAGCCGTAGGTTATACCTCATCTAAAGGTGCTGGATGGCAAGATGCCTGGGTCATTCAATTGGATAAAGACGGAAATTTAGAATGGGAAAAAACTTTTGGAGGGGACAAACAAATTATTGCGACCGGAATCATTAATAAAGATGACGAAAGTTTCTTTTTATTTGGAAAAATACAAGTCTCCGATAAAGAAAAATATAATGGATGGATCATGAATTTCAAACCATAATTAAAAGCTCAAACCAAACCCTTTGGTTATAGAACACGGAAAAATCACTTGGGGTAATCATCAAAGCTGGCACAAGATCTATTCAGGATGTCGAAGAAATATAAATAATATGCTTACCGGGAAGATGATTGTATTAAAAAAAATAGAGATAAAAGGAGGGAAAAGTGTCTGGTAAAAACATTCTTGTCGAAAGAAAAGATAAAATAGGATTCATTACCTTAAATCGACCAGAAAAGAGGAATACCTTTAATGTTCCATTTGCCAAAGAATTAAATAGTGCGCTTTGGGAATTAGAGAGAGAAGATGATATTCGAGTCATTATCATAAAAGCGGCCGGAAAACATTTTTCTACCGGTATTGCATTAGATGAGTTTAAAGATAAAAATGCTTCTGAGTATCAGGAATTTATTCATTTAATGGATGAACATAACCATACCATTGCCCGGATGAAGAAGTTGGTGATTTCATCGGTAAAAGGTTATGCGATTGCGAATGGAGCAGGTTTGGCATATGCCAGTGATTTTACCATTGCTGCCGAAGATGCTAAATTTGGTACAACGGCCATTAATCTTGGATTGATCTGCTTAGGACCTGCTGTTCCTTTATCCCGATTGGTTGGAAGAAAAAAGACCTTGGAGTTAATNNCGGAGATATTATCTCTGCACAAGAAGCAGAAAAGTTAGGTTTAGTAAACCACATAGTTCCCTCCGAGGAACTTGAAGAAAAGACGATGGAATGGGCAGAAAAATTTGTCCAAAAAAGCCCTCTTGCTCTTCAAATAGGGAAAAGAGGTATTTATCAGATGCAGGATTTGCCCTATCATCAAGCGATAGATTATATGGGTGAACTTTTTGCTTCTTTATGCATGTCTCAAGATGCAAAAGAGGGAGTACAGGCTTTTCTTGAAAAGAGAAAGCCTTTATGGAAAAAACACTAAAGATTACTTTTTAGAAAGAGGAGAGGGAAAAATTTCATGCGTGGTATTGACAAATAAAATAACAAATATTAAAAACATAAAGTGAAAAAATCATAATAATCAAATAATTTAATCAAGGTGGTAAAATGCGTATTAATAATTTAAAAGATAAAGTTGTTCTTGTGACCGGGGCCAGTAGAGGAATTGGCAAAGCTATTAGTATTGCTGTAGCGCAATCCGGTGCAGAAGTCATTTTAGTAGCAAGAGATGAAGAAAAATTGAAGCAAGTCAAAGAAGAAATAAATCATTTCAAGGGAAAAGCGGTAGTAATTAAAGCAGATTTTTCTAAAGAGAATGAAGTAATTCAATTATTTGAACAAATCAAAAAAAAATATCAACGTCTGGATGTGCTGATCAATAATGCCGGTGTTGCGTCCTTTGGTAACACCGAAGATTTTCCAATTGAAGAATTCGATAAGATAATGAATGTTAATATAAGAAGTGTTTTTCTTGCTTGCCAGAAAGCTATAAAGTTGATGAAAGAGAAAAACAGCGGTTATATTATCAATATTTCAAGTGTTGTTGGTTTTAAAGGTTACAATGAACAATGTGCTTATGGAATCAGTAAACACGGAGTCATGGGTTTGACCAAATCATTGGCCGTTGAATTACAAGAGCAGAATATTCGGGTTTCTGCTATTTTGCCTGGTGGTGTTTATACTGATATGGTTGGCGATGCACGTCCTGATTTGGATATTTCTGTGTTAATGGATCCCAAAGATATTGCCCATACTATCCTTTATCTTCTTTCTCTTTGGGATACCAATGCAGCGGTTGATCAAATTTATATCAGAAGAAACAAGAGTAAACCATTCTAAAATAGGTATTAATTCTTTTTTGTTTTATAAAATATAAATGAGAAAAAAATGAGTGCTGTCGGTTTAAATTTAGGAACGGCAATATGTAAAGCGATTTCAATAGATGAATAGGGAAAGATAATTGCCAGTGCCAACATGAATATCAAACTATAAAATCAAAGCAGAGATGTATAGAATTGAATCTGCTTGATGTTTGAGTTTGTATAAAAAAAATAAGAGGAGTGTTTTAAAATGCAAAAACAAGAAATATTAACTAAATTAGCTGAATATGTTAGATTAACATGGGACAGAGGTCTTACGGAATCAACCGGTGGAAATATGAGTGTCAGAATTGGAGATAAAGTATATATTACTCCAACATTCTTTGTAAAACATTTTTTTACTATTAATGATTTTGTAGTTCTAAATCTAAATGGAGAAAAGATTGAAGGTAAACTTGATCCTTCATCGGAATATAGAATGCATATTAGAATATATAATGAAAGAGATGATGTTAAGAGTATTTTTCATGCTCACCCGAAGTGGGCAACAATATATTCTATTACTCATAAAAAAATTTCTACAAGAGTTTTGCCAGAAACCATATTTATGCTTGGGGAAATAGAATATATTCCTTATTGTATGCCTGGTACAGATGAATTTGCAGATGCTTTTACAGAAGGGTTAAGAAAAGGAAGAAATGCTTTTATTCTATTTAATCATGGTGTAACTACTTGTGGAGAAAGTATTGAATGGGCTTTTGCTAGGCTTGAAACTTTTGAAACTTGTTGTTATATTTCAGCAATGGCAGGGATGTTTAATCAGGAGCCTAGTCAAATTTCTAAAAAAGAAGCAAATAAACTTCTTAAAAAGTTAGGCATGAAATAACTATCAATATTTGACTAAATAATATGTGAATGTAAATTATTTACTTATTTACTAGAGTATGATTAAGAATTAGAAATAAGGGAATAACAATAAACGGATCATATTCGAGGTTATCTTTCAGGAAGTGAAAAATGGGCTTTTTAGGGCAGGCAAGATATTAGGAGACGAAATTTCCAGTATTGGAATAGTTGACTATACTCTCCTGAATAAGTTCAGATACATATGCACCATTGCTAGAATAAAAGAAGTGAACTAAAATTAAATTAGATAATATTGCATTTTTTTATTTAATTATACTACTATTTTTGTTCTCGAAACAGTTCATTAAATTTAGGAGGCTGTAATTAATGCAACGAGAATCGCATTTTTTGGCTATTGATATCGGTAATTCTCATGTGCGTCTTCATATTGGTCACTTTGATGGAAAAAAATTAGATCTGGAAGAAGTTTATCAATTTCGGAATCAGCAGGTTTTCATTCAGGGACATCTTTTATGTGATTTAATTAATATTTATCAGGGAATAAAAAACGGTCTTTTTCAGGTTGGTAATGTACTGAAAAGTGATATTTCGGGTATTGGGATTGACTCATGGGGTGTTGATTATGTCCTTCTCGATCAAAATGATAATATGCTTTCCAATACCTATCATCATACGGATCACCGTACAGATGGTGTTTTTGAAAAGATTTTTAAAATCATTCCCAAAGAGGAAATCTATCGCCTGACCGGTATTCAGTTTATCAATTTTAATACTCTTCCTCAATTTTATGCCGATTTAATTAATCGACCTTGGATTTTAAAAGAAGCAAAAACAATGTTTTTTATCGCTGATTTTTTTAATTTCCTATTAACAGGGAAAAAATATAATGAATTTACCATGGCGTCCACTTCTCAATTTTTCAATACCCGGGAAATGAGATGGGAAAAAACTATATTAGAAAAACTATCTATTCCTACTAATATTCTACAGACGATTATAAAGCCGGGAAAAGTGATTGGAAGTCTTCTTCCGGAAATAAAAAAAGAATGTAACCTTACCGATGATATTCCGGTTATTTCGGTTGCTACCCATGATACTGCTTCTGCTGTTGCAGCACTTCCTCTGGAGGATAAAAATAGCAATGTATACATTAGTTTGGGCACCTGGTCTCTTCTTGGGATTGAATTGGATGAACCTAATACCAGCCAGGCTTCTCTGGCGGGTAATTTTACCAATGAATGTGGTGCCAAAGGAGAAATTCTTTATCATAAAATATTGCCCGGTTTATGGATGTTCAATCAATGTGTTAATCAATGGAAGATTAAAGGTCTTTGGACCAGTTATCAAGAAGCTGATCATGCTGCTGTACAGGAAGAGCCCTGGCGTTACTTTGTTAATCCCAATGATAAGCGATTTATTAGTTCAATTGATATGCCATCAGCAATGAAAATATATCAAAAGGAAAAAGGAAGAACTGAACATCAAAATATTGCTCAGATGATACGGGGTATTTATGAAAGCCTGTCTCTAAATTACCGGTATTATATTGAATGGATTGAACGAATTACAAAGAAAGAGATCAAGAAGATTTATATTATCGGTGGCGGAAGTAAGGCACAACCACTATGTCAACTAACAGCTAATGTCACTGGCAAAGAAGTCATGGTTGGTCTTCCTGAAGCAACTGTTGTCGGTAATTTAATAACCCAGTTGATAGCAAGAGAAAAGATTCATTCTTGGGAAGAAGCTAAAGAAATTATAAAATATTCTTTTCAATTCCATCTTTATAAACCTCAAAAATTATCTGGTTGCGAAATGGCTTATAGTGAATATAAAGATCTTTTAACCTAATTCACACACTTATTAGGCATGGTAAGTAGTTAGGTCGAAAAAGAAAAAGGAGGTGATGATTAGTTATTCTAAATTCATTTTTATTGGATTCATTGTAAAATCATGCTATGAAAATGAATTTAATTTACAGCATAGTGTAAAATATCAATATCTCAAAAAATTTTATTAGGAGGAAAATTATGAAAAGTTTATTGAATAAAAAATTCTTATTTTTACTAAGCGTTATATTAATTAGTCTTTTTTTAACCGGGATGGTGAGTGCTCAGGATTATGAAATTGTTCATGTCTACAAAATTGCCGGTATTCCCTTTGGAAATGTCGAAGAATCAGGTGTAGTACAGGCCGGAGAAGAGTTAAATGTAAATTCATACCAGATCGCTCCGACTGAACCTGATCCTGCTCAACAGGTCCGAATGATTGAAGACCTTATTGCTAAAGGGGTTGATGCCATTTGTGTTACACCGAATGACCCTTCAGCTCTAGAACCGGTTTTACTGAAAGCCCAGAAAAAAGGAATTGTTGTGGTTACCAATGAAGCCGTAGGACAAAAAGGGGCTGATTGGGATATAGAAACAGTTGATCCAAAAGTATGGGGTGCTAACAGTTTTGAAAAATTTGCTGCATTAATGAATGGAGAAGGAGAATTTGCCTTGTTTGTAGGTGGACTTGAAGTTCAATTCCATAATGACTGGGCTGATGCTGCTTTAGTAGTTCAAAAAGAAAAATACCCAAATATGAAATTAGTAACCAACCGAATTCCCTGTGGAGAAAGCATTGAACTTTCTTTTACCAGAACCAATGAACTCATGAAAGCGTATCCTGATTTAAAAGGCATTATTGGCATTGGAAGTTTAGGGCCTATTGGTGCTGCTGAAGCCTTAAAAGCCAAAAATATGGCAGGTGAAATTATTGTTGTGGGTAGCGTTATGCCCGAACAGTCCGCTCCTTACTTGAAAGCAGGATTGATTCAAACCGGTTCAATGATGGATCCAAAAAAATTAGGATATTCAATGGTTTATGTTGCTAAATTATTACTTGATGGTGAAGAGATT
>LGVC01000393.1_pt7 | contig 12805 bp, 10 predicted proteins | sample 469851 | NCBI WGS metagenome assembly LGVC01 (sample SAMN03857202, study PRJNA290197) | marine sediment metagenome | biome: ocean floor; feature: cold seep; material: sediment; isolation source: sample #5133, Elevator 3A push core 47, collected at Hydrate Ridge North... ...
AAGTTAGGGATTCAACGGGTTGAAATTGTCAAGGACTATTTTTTGAAAATGCGAAAATATGATTGGCGGACAAGGGCAATGCATCGATGAACTTAAACTGCATGCACAACATTAGCCTGAAGTGGAAGCTCGTTATTCCATTTCTTTTCCTTGCCGCTATGGGGGCCGCATCCCTGTTTCTGGTTTCTTATCGGTTCCAGGCCAACCTGATTGACATAAACGAAGCAAAACGACTCGAAAATCAATATCAGTATTTCTTAAATGATATTGATTTCAAAAAGAACCTGGCAATGAGCCTTGCCTGTATGGTGGCGCAAAATCCCGATGTAGCCAGGGCCTTTGCCAAAAGGGACCGCACGCGACTGATAGAGCTTTTGTATCCTGCTTATCAAATGTTGAACAAGGATTTTGGGGTCAAACAGTTTCACTTCCATACACCACCCGCCACTTCCTTCCTGCGCCTCCACGCTCTGGATCAGTATGGAGAAAACATGGAAGCTTACAGACATACAATCAGCAAAGCAAGGGAAACGGGTGGAGGCGTTGGGGGCATAGAGATGGGAGTCTTCGGCTTTGGCATACGAAGCGTGGTCCCCGTGTTCTACGAAGGAAAGCAGGTTGGGACCGTAGAATGCGGGCTTTCCTTAGAAGAGGGACTCCTTAAGGAATTCAAAGAAAACTATGACGCAGACCTGATCCTCTATGTCGAGGAAGCCCCCGGCTCAAGCAGACCAAAGGTCTTTGCGTCGACTATAGACAAGGGGCTCTTGCGACCTGAACTTTTCAGCCGCTCTTTTGCCTCCGGAGATATACTGTTTGACACCTCCAAACTCGGTGGACGCAATGTCGCGATCATTGCAGGGCCTGTTCGTGACTTTTCATCCAGGATCGTAGGTGTGGTTGAAATCATCATTGATCGAGGCCCGACGCTGGCCCTTCTCAAGCGATACGAAGCCATCGCTGCTGTCATCGGCCTTATAGGCCTTGTCTTATCCATATCTTTTGTGTGGGTCATATCCGTGCTTTTTACAAAACGCATCGCAAATGTCGTGAAGGCTACAGAGGAAATCGCCGCAGGCCATCGCGATATCAGGATCGCCGTAAAAGGGACAGATGAGCTCGGAGTCATGGCTCATGCGATTAACAGGATGTTGGCTTCATTAGAGGCATCACGCAGAACAGTTAAGGATTATGCGGAAAACCTCGAGTTGATGGTGGAAGACAGGACCCGAAGTCTCATGGAATCCGAGGAGACGTACCGAACCCTGGTTGAAAATGTGCCCCTGATTGTCTATACGGTCATGGCTGACGAAACAACCATCTTTTTGAACACATCCGTTGAAAAGATGATCGGAGTGTCACCTCAACAGTTGACCGGACATCACGAACTGTGGGCCGAGTATATTCATCCGAAAGACCGGAATCGCGTTGTGACCCGTTTCAACAGGTGTTTAAGGGAGGGGGTAGCTCTCCATGATGAATACAGGATGGTTCACAAGGATGGCCATGTTGTCTATGCCGTTGATCATGCTGTTCCGGTATTCGACGATCACCATGAGGTTGTAAGGCTGGACGGCATCATTGCGGATGTTACGGCACACAAAGAACTCCAGGAAAAAATCGTCCAAGCCGAAGAGCTTGAAACCCTTGGCCAGGTCTCAGTCCGTCTGGCCCATGAGATCCGTAACCCCCTCACCGGCATAGGCGGACTTGCAAGACTTTTGCTCAAGACCTTTGAGACATCGGATTCAAGAAGGAAGAAGTGCCGGTTCATCGTAGAGCAAGTGGAAAAACTCGAAAAACTCTTGAAGATCATGACATCCTATATTGAACCCAAATCGGTCTGCATGGCCCCCTGCGGCCTCAACAGGATAGTCTCTAAGGCAATTGAAATCGTAAAGGATGAATTCCGGGACAAGGCCTTTTTTGTCAAATCAGACATGGATGAACGGATCGACATGCTAAGTCTTGACTGCAATCTTTTTGAAAAGGTCCTGATCAGTCTTATGGAAAACGCCTTTTATCGAATGGGGGAGGAAGGCGAACTTGAAGTCACCACAGAAAAAAACAGTAGCTATGCGACAGTGACTCTATCCTACAGAGTCCCCTTTATCTCAGATGATGACATCGAACACTTTTTCTATCCTTTCATGATGGGCCATCCCCTGGCGCGAGACGTCCCTGAAAGGAATATCATGGATGTGCCCATTTGCAAGGTCATTATTCATAAGCACGGCGGCATCATAAACGTTAGCAAACAAGATCACAATCTTATCAGGATCAGCATATCCCTTCCTCTTGAACCGGATTCACCACCGTTGGTTGAGTGCACATGAGTCCCGTCACCCACCAAGGTTGGGGTAAATCAGAAGAAAGGAAGAGATCCCTTATGCACCGAGTTGCCGTATATCACGTTAACGACGTAGAGATACTCCATATTTATATGCGCAGCGGGATGGTCAATATCCGGGTGAATGCCAATGCAGGCTCCTCTTGCGAGTCTCCGAATGAGTATGGCATCGCCCATTTCCTGGAGCATCTCATGTTTAAGGGGACAGAAAAAAGAAATGCCAAAGAGATAAGGAGAGATGCTGCCCGTATCGGCGGGAAGCTCAATGCATGGACCTCATTTGACCATACTGTCTTCCACATCACAGCGCTGTCGGAAGAATTTGAAATGGCCTTTGAACTCCTGTCAGACCTTTTTCTAAACCCGGTATTCCCCAGGGAAGAGATCGAAAAAGAGAAAATCGTCGTACTCGATGAGATGCGCAGGTCGCAGGATCGGCCGCAAAGCATACTCTACCAGAAGACTTCGGGGAAGTTCTGGTCCCATAATATTGACCACAGAATATTGGGCACAAGAGAGAACGTCGAAGAAATGGGCAGGGAGGAAATCATCAAATGGCGCAGCGGCTATTATTCAGGCAAAAACATACAGGTTGCCGTTGCAGGTGAAATTACTGAAAAACAGGTGAGAGAAGTTGCGGGGCGCTGTTTTTTCACAACAAATATGGCCGGAAAGGTGACCTACCCTGAGGTGGCTTTTACCGGGGGAAACGACGATTTTTACAAAAAAGGAATCCTTGCCACGTATTTCCTTATGGCATATCCCGCGCTTCCCAGGGCACACGACGACCATGTCAGGCAGAGGGTGATGACCCATGTTCTCGGAGGAGGCGGCTCCTCGTTGTTGTTTGAACAGATCAGGGAAGAAATGGGCCTGGTATACGGTATTCACGCAGGCATCCTGAATACTGACGCCTTTAATACACTCATTATCGGCACCAGCTCAAAACCCGACAACATCCATCTGATCGAACGGATTATGCGGGGCATAATCGAAAAACTTTGTTCTTCGCCGGTTTCCGAAGACCGCCTGATTATGGCAAAGGCATCCATGTTAAGCACTATAAGAATGATTGCGGAATCACCTGTCGGAATGAACAGCCTCGTCTCACTGGGATACCTGAAAGGGGATTCTGTGAATATGTATAAGAGGCTGAGCCAGGAAATCCCGGAGGTGACTCGTGATGATGTTTTGACGATAGCTGAAGAGACGTTTAAACAAAAACCCTATGTCGGCAGGCTGTGGCCGGAATGATGTTGGATTAGCGTATGTCAAATCTTTGCAAAAAAACCGTATTCCTTGTTCTTTTTTCTCTCCTGGTTTCTGCTTGCAACCAGGGTTCTTCACAATTCTTCAAAGAAGAGGTGGGAGGACTCAAGCTCGTTCGACTGATTACCGGAAATGATGCCATATTGTCGGTAAACAAACTCCATGGAAAAGAGATCAAGGTCGAAAGCGCGACCATTGCCTGCTACCAGGGAGGGAGAAAAGGGGCGACTGTATGGCGTTCTGTGTCGGCAAGCGACAAAGACGCAAGGCAACAGACAGAGGAGATGGTCTTGAAGATGAAAGAAAGCGAACTATCTCCATTCAGCAACTATGAGGAAAAAGAACTCAAAGGAACAAGGATATATTCATTCACGGGTATGGGACAACAGCATTATATCTACTGCATTAAACAGAAGGTCTATTGGATATCAGCAAGCCCCGGTATCATTGACACGATATACAAAGGGCTTATGAACTGAGGGTTCGGGGTTCACGGTTACATTTCTTTCAATTTCCAGGAGGTGACAATTGGCTCTCATTGTTCAGAAATACGGGGGAACATCGGTTGCGAATATTGACAGGATCAGAAACGTAGCCAACCGTGTTATCAGGAGACATCAGGCCGGAGACCATGTTGTCGTTGTTCTGTCGGCCATGTCCGGGGTCACTGATCGGTTGATAGAGCTGGCCCATCAGGTTACAGCCGATCCGAATGACCGGGAATTGGATGTGTTGCTTGCAACCGGGGAGCAGACCACGGTCGCGCTCCTCGCAATGATGCTTAATTCCATGGGGTTCCCCGCGGTTTCCCTTCTGGGATTTCAGGCGGAAATCGTCACCAACAACAGTTACGGCAGGGCAAGGATCAAAGAGATACATGTGGAACGTATCAAAAAGGCGCTTGAACAGAAAAACATCGTAACAGTAGCCGGATTCCAGGGATGGACCAGCGACAGAGACATCACCACCCTTGGCAGGGGCGGGTCCGACACATCCGCGGTGGCCCTGGCTGCCGCCCTTTCGGCCGATTCCTGCGAGATCTATACAGATGTGGACGGTGTTTATACTACCGATCCCAATATATGCAGCAAGGCGAAAAAACTGAAGAAGATATCGTATAATGAGATGCTGGAGGCAGCCAGCCTTGGCGCAAAGGTTCTTCAGATACGATCCGTTGAATTTGCAAAAAAATACAGCGTGCCTATTCATGTGAGATCGTCATTTAACGAGGAGGAAGGAACCATGGTTGTCAAAGAAGAAACCGATATGGAAAAGGTGGCGGTTTCCGGAATCGCATACGATAAAAACCAGGCGCGTATCACTCTGAGGAAGGTCCCGGATCAGCCGGGTATTGCGGCGAAGATATTTGCATCATTGGCCAAATCACAGATAGTGGTTGACATGATAATTCAAAATACCCGGGCAGCCGGCCTCACGGATCTTACTTTTACCGTCTCAAAATCTGATTACAAGAAGGCCCTGGAAATCCAGAAGAAAGTGGCCAGGGAGATAAAGGCTGAAGATGTCTATAGTGACGAACACATTACAAAGGTCTCGATCATAGGAGTAGGGATGCGAAGCCATTCCGGAGTTGCGGGCAAGATGTTTTCTGTTCTGGCCAATGAAAACATCAATATCATGATGATCAGCACGTCCGAGATCAAGATTTCCTGCCTTATCTCTGAAAAATATACAGAGCTTGCCGTAAGGGCGCTCCATGATGCCTTTGAGTTGGACAAGGTGGAAGATTGAAGGCTGTCCGCCATTGAAGATATTTCGCAAAGACCAGCAGGCTATAGTCCTTCTTGTCGGCTTTATCATTATGACGGTCTGCTCTCTGAAACCATCTTGCGGTCGACTCTCTTTTTTCCAGAAGGATGCAGGCGCTGACCCGGGCAAGCAGGTTCGAGAGACGCTTATCCTGGAAGTCGACGGCCTTGTAAAAAAACCGGGGATATATCCGTTCCATGTAATTCCCACGCGCCTTGAAGCCATACGCCAGGCAGGCGGTCCTGTCGACGGACTGGTCTTCGAACCCTCGCGCAGCACGTATCTGTCAACAACCGGCGATCGTCTGACCGTGGTGAAAAGGGCCTCGCGCAAGGCAAGGATAGTAGTCACCCGGATCGATGCCGCAAAGCGGTTCGTGCTCAACATCCCTCTCGATATCAACAGCTCCGATGCAGAGAGCCTGGATATCCTGCCGGGTGCAGGCAGACGCCTGACCGAACGTGTCGTTGAATTCAGGAAGAAATACGGTCGTTTTCATACCGTGGATGACCTTCTTCAGGTCCAAGGGATAGGAAGAAAAAAACTGGAAAAGATGCGACCGTATTTGACAGTCAATCATTCCTCTCCCATCAAACCCGGTTGATTGAAGAGGCTATGTAGCCTGCTCCGAATCCGTTGTCTATATTGACTACGGCAATCCCGGACGAACAACTGTTGAGCATGGCAAAAAGCGCGGTAAAGCCGCCAAGACTTGTGCCGTATCCTGTGCTCGTGGGCACCGCAATGACCGGTTTGTCCACCAAACCGGCGAGCACACTCGGAAGCGCTCCTTCCATGCCGGCCACAACAATCAGGACCGAAGCGCTCTCTATCCGATCCTTATGAGCGAGCAGACGGTGGATGCCGGCAACACCCACATCATAGAGGCTCTCCACTGCGTTTCCCATTGTCCGGGCTGTTATGATCGCCTCCCTGGCTACGGGGATATCGGATGTGCCGGCAGTAATTACAAGGATTGTCCCTTTCCCGGTCATCTCAACCGGCCCTGATGAGTATACAAAGACCCTTGCATCCGGATAATATATCCCGGCGGCAAATCGTTTGATTACAACATCGGCCTTTTCCTGGTCGAGCCGGGTGACCATTACCCTGTCATTTCTTGAGACCATGGTTTCCATGATCCCTGTTATCTGTTCCGCGGATTTTCCTTCGCCGAATATTACTTCACAAAACCCGTTCCTTAGAGATCGATGATGGTCAACGCAGGCATAGGAAATATCCTGATAGGGCAAATCCCGCAGTTGCTTCACGGCTTCCGCCACGGACGTCTCTTTGGAACGCACGGAATCGAGTAATACCTCTACCCTGCGAATGTCCATTGTAATCCCAAATGAAAAATGATAAGAACAAAAGAAAAAGGTCACGGATTCACAGGTTCAGATTTAAGTGAACCCTGAACATGTGAACGCCTGCGAACAAAAACAAATATTAGATTAACAGATTCTTTGGACTTTTGGAATCAATTTTGCTTATCATGAAGGAAAACCCGTGAAAGCGTCCGATTTTTTGACACCTTCCTGTTCAGGAAACACGGCTTTGGATCGACATACTGCAAAACCAAAGGATGGTCGCCCATGAAGCTTCTTTTTTTCCGCTGTTTGGTTTTTCCTTTAGTCACGTGCCTGATTACCGCGTGCGCATCGGTCAATATGAAAACCGCCACGGATATCGAGCCGCAAGCCTCTGAGCCCATCATAGAAGCTGAAGCAGAATCTCAAGGCGCCAACACTGTTGCAAGCGAAGAAAAAACCCAGCCCCCCAAGCCTCCGGTCAAGGACACAACCAATGCAGACAACTACCAGCGTTCCGTTGATACTGCGCTGGAATTCTGTGAGGCATCCCAGGTGTTCTGGGCCGAAGGCAACCTTGATAAGGCCATTGACGCACTCGATCAGGCATATACGTCCATATTGAGCGTAGATACCGCCAACAACCCGAAATTGATTCAACAGAAAGAAGACCTGAGGTTTATGATCTCCAAGAGAATCCTTGAGATCTATGCCTCCCGGTACACCGCAGTCAACGGAAACCACAATGAGATACCGTTGATCATAAATGAACATGTCACAAAAGAAATCAAGCGATTTCAGAAACACGACCGAAGTTTTTTCATCCGGTCCTATAAACGTTCCGGCAGATACAGAGGGGCAATCGTATCCTCCCTGAAAGAAGCCGGCCTTCCGGAAGAACTTTCCTGGTTGCCACTCATTGAAAGCGGTTTCAAAACCAATGCATTATCCTCTGCCCGAGCGCTCGGTCTATGGCAGTTTATCCCCTCGACCGGTTACAAATTCGGATTGAAAAGAGACGCCTGGATTGACGAAAGGCTGGACCCGGAAAAGGCAACTGTTGCTGCCATATCTTACCTCACGGAATTGCACAACATATTCGGAGACTGGACCACGGTTCTTGCAGCCTATAACTGTGGTGAAGGGGCCGTCTTGAGGAGAATTCGCAGCCAGAAAATCAATTACCTCGACAACTTCTGGGACCTCTATCAGAAGCTTCCTCGTGAGACGGCGCGCTATGTGCCCAAGTTCCTGGCAACACTGCATATTATAAAAGATCCTGCCAGGTACGGGTTCTCATTTGAGGAACTCGACGAACCCGTTCCCTATGAAATCGTCCATATTGAAAAGCAGGTTCAGCTCAAGGCGATCGCAAACAAGTTGGGATCTTCCTTTGATGAAATCATCGCATTAAACCCTGAACTCCGCTATAAGGCCACACCACCGGACACGCCCTATCCACTCAAAGCGCCTTTGGGAACAGGTGAGATCCTCCTTGCGAAGATAGATGAAATTCCGAAATGGACCCCACCTCAAAGGGCATACGAGTACCACAGGGTAAAAGGCGGGGAATCCTTGTATCTTATCGCCCTGAAGTATCGAACGAGTGTCCGGGCAATTGCCGAAGCAAACAACATCCGGCGAAAACACTTCATACGAAAAGGGCAAAAACTGAAGATACCCCTAAAGGACAAAAAATACGCGGTTTCAAGTTATCAGTTGCTTGACGGGGGGAAATATCGTGTGAGAAGAGGCGACTCCCTTTGGGTGATTGCAAAGAGGTTCAACACCACTACCAAGGAAATCCAACGGCTTAACAGTTTGAAATCCTCTTGTCTTTCTGTAGGCCAACTACTTCAGGTCGTACGGCAGGAAGATATTCTTGACGACAAGAATCGGGAATCCTACCGGGTGCGATCCGGAGACAATCTTACCGATATTGCCAAAAAACATAATATGAGTTTGAACCAGCTTCTTCAAATCAACAGCCTGAACAGGAGAGGCGTTATCTATCCTGGGCAGACCCTGCTTGTCTTAGGAACGGGGATGAAATAACAAACAATTGAGTTCAGCTCTTCCATGTTGCGGGGTTGAACGCAATCAATACAGTGAATATCTCCAGCCTCCCAAGGAGCATACAGAAGATAAGTATCCACTTACCCGGACAGGGAATCCATCCATAATGCTCTGTGGTCCCTACTCCTGCCAATCCCGGACCGATGTTCCCTATTGTCGCGGCTGCCGCAGTAACAGCCGTAACAAGATCCGGGACAAAGAGAGTCAACAGGAGGGCTGACGCGACAAAAAGAGTCATAAACAGAATAAAAAACGCCGCGATATTTATGACTGTCGACTCATTAACGGCCGCGTCTCCTATCTTAAGCGGCGCGATCAGCCTCGGCTTGGACATCTTGCGCAGTTCACGTCCGGCAGTCTTTAAGACCACCATAATCCTTACCATCTTCATTCCCCCTCCCGTCGAACCCGCGCACCCTCCACAGAACATCAGGACAACAAGAAGAAAACGGCATATATCAGGCCAGAGATCAAAGTTAGCAGTGCCATAACCAGTAGTTGTGGTAATGGCAACGACCTGAAATGCGGCCTTTCGAAAACACTGATACAGACTGTCAAGCTTCGCGCTTTCTGCTGCGGCTATATGCCTGGAAAATTCTTCCATGACAGGGGCATCGTGATAAAATGGACCGGCTGCATCATCGACGGGCGGCAGACCCGAATAATAAAGAATGGCTGTAACACAGATCGTGCACGCGCAAATGGTTACCGCATAGAAACGAAATTCCCTGTTGACGAAGAGATCATCGTATTTCCCACGCAACACCCTGTAATGAATGAGAAAATTCATGCCGGCCAGAAACATGAAGACCGTGACAACCCAGTCGATATAATTGCTGTTGTAAGCTCCAATTGAGGCGTTTCTCGTGGAAAAGCCGCCAGTTGCCATGGTGCCAAAAGTATGGCACAGGGAGTCAAACAATGACATCCCCCCGACAAATAGAAGTAAGGTTTCAACTACTGACAGAAGAAGATAGACCCCCCAGAGAATCTTGGCTGTTTCTGCCAGCCGGGGCTGGAGCCTCTCCGCGCTTGGCCCGGGCACCTCCCCCCTGAACATCTGATATCCTGAAACGCCCATGGCCGGAAAGATCGCAAGCGCGAGGGTAATGATTCCCATGCCGCCTAGCCAATGAGTCAGACTGCGCCAAAAAAGCAGACTGCGGGGAAGCCCCTCAATATTCGCTATTATGGTGGCCCCTGTAGTTGTGAAACCGCTCATGATTTCAAAATAGGCGTCGGTAAAACATCTTCCAACCTTGATCGTGGAAAGCGGGTCTTCAGATCCCAAAAAATATGTAAAAAAGGGGATACATCCTACAAGGGTAAGTGCGATCCAGCCAAGAGTAACAATGGCAAACCCTTCCCGAACACCTTGCAGATCCCTGCTGGAATAGCAGATCGTTGTCAGGATAGTGCCGAGCAATATCGAAAGAATCATTGCAGCAATAAACCCGAACACCTCAGGGATTGCAACGAATTGAACAAATGGAAGGGAAAAGTGATGATAGACATCGAGACAGAAAGGAATGATCAGCACACACCCCATAACCTGCAAGAGCTTCCCTATCGCGTAACCGATTGCAAGTCTATTCAAGCGAAGTCCTCTAACAACCCTGGCCGTTTTCCTCTCTCCCCCTGCTCTTCTGTGCGTAAGTGTCCAATCATTCTAGGCAGCAAGGGCGCGGGGCGCCAAGTTGTGGCTATTTCGGTGTAAAGAGTTTCTGGATCACTTGTTTGTTTGCCGAGCGTGTTATTACAATCACGTCATCTCCGGGTTCAATAACTGTGCTCCCGTGCGGGATAATCATGGTGTCATTTCGTATGATACCGCCCACCAGAGATTCCACCCTGATCTTTTTCCACACGTCTTGAAGGGCTTTCCCGACCACCTTGGACCTTTTTCCGGCGACAATGCGAATTACCTCGATATCCGCCTCCCCGATTCGAATCACGGAACCTATTTGTCCCCGTCTGACAACCTCCATTATTTCCCTTGCCGTAGTCAAACGCGGACAGATAACATGATCAATACCGATGGAGTTGAATAACTTGATGTACCTTGGTTCGTTTGAAATGGAAATTACTTCTTTCGCCCCTTCCGCCTTTGCAAGAAGGGCCGACATGATGTTATTTTCAATGGTCTTTCCGGTTGAGACGAAGAAATCGGCCTTCTCTACATGCACCTCCTGAAGAGTGTCAACTTCCATACAGTCACCGTGCATGACCTCCACATTGTGAAACATCTCCGCCGCTCGTATGCCCTCCTGATAATCCGAGGAGACAAACACAACATTGTTTATTGTCCTTTCCAGGGCAGACGCCAGATAGACCGAGGTGAGGCTGCCTCCTGCAACGACCACCTTTTTGACACTCTTGCGGGACTGATTGACAAGAGCAAGAAACGAGTCAAGTGATTCCATCGGGAAAAGGGCAAACACCTCATCGTTCGGCTCGATGACCAGATTGCCGGTCGGGATCACGGCCATTCCCCTTCTCACAATCGTCACAACAAGGAGGGGATGTGGATCGGCCATGTCGCTTATTTCCTGGAGGCTTCTTGAGGCTATCGGCATATCCTCAAGCACCTTGTACCCCCGCAACAGGATATTGCTGTGCCCAAAATTCGCCGCATCCAGCGCGCCCGGAGATTCTATGAATTGCAGGACAGCATCAACGACCACACGTTCCGGTTGAATAACCTGCGTCACTCCCAGTCGGGAAACATCTATGCCGGTATCAGGAACCGAGTATTCCTGATTGCGAACACGTGCAATCCTTTTCCTTACGCCGAATTGTTCGGCCAATCCGCAAACAACTATATTGACCTCATCATTCGGGGTAACCGCTATGACCATATCGGCGGAATCTATCCCTGCCTGCTTCAAAGAATCCGGGCTGCTCCCTGTGCCCTGGACCACGAGAAGATCCATCTTTTCGCTCAGGGCCTCACATATCGAGCTGCTCTGCTCCACGAGAGAGATATCGTGCTGTTCACGGCCAAGTTGTTCTACCAGGCTATGTCCTACGACGCCTGCGCCAACGATGACAATTCGCATGGATTACTTTTCGTTTCCTCCTGTTACCACTATGATATCAAATTGAGACTCCCAGGAAAGCTCCTTGGATCTGAAATCCTTTCCAAGCCTGCGGCCTATCTCACCAGCCAGGGTCTTGAATCCCTCCTTGTAAAAAATTGTCAGTTTCCGAAAAGTCGAGCGGGGCGCCGCATGGATCTTGCCAATCGGATACCCCATACTTTCCAACTGAACGGCCAGTCTCTCAGCGGAAGCCCTGCTCTTGTTCCCGATCAGAACCTTTACCCTGGGCTCATTTGCCTGCAGCATCTGTAGCGCCCCGGCATCTGTCTGTGTAGCCTCCCCCACAGATTCCAACACGGGCGGGGTTTCGGAAGGGATGTTCCCATCTATCTCTTCAGACGGTTCCGCTAAGCTTGACCCCGCGATCTGAACGGGGATCTCTTTTTCACGAACCAGAGGATCGTTAATCCGGCCTGATACCTTCACCGGTTCCAGGATCGGAACAATCTCCTTATCAATATCAGCATAATAAGGAACAGGCATCTGCCGTATGAACCAGTAACCTGCTGTTGTTATAAAAAATGCCATAATTGCGAAAAACAAACCATGAATCGGTCTGACAAGAAACCTTGAATGTGTTCCTCCACACCTGTTGCAGTCGTAATACTCAAACCCCGGGACAAACCTCGCCCAACGAGTGCGCCTCAGGAAAACAATCTCTTTATTGCCGCAGTGCGGACATTTCATAGCAAACCTGACCACAATTTCCAGAAAACTCTACAATTGATTGAATAAGGATTTTTTGTCGCAACCATAAGGAACGGGGCCTGAAGCTGTGATGTATAATGGGCAAGCTCTTCCGTTCCCGTTTTTAACTATCAGAATACCAATAGCGTGTCAATGATGCCCTGTTCCCACCCGGGTTGAGTGGTTCAGCGTTCACGGTTCCGGGTTGAAACAACCTATAAACCCTGAACCTGCAACCCTGA
>LGVC01001931.1_pt1 | contig 12717 bp, 7 predicted proteins | sample 469851 | NCBI WGS metagenome assembly LGVC01 (sample SAMN03857202, study PRJNA290197) | marine sediment metagenome | biome: ocean floor; feature: cold seep; material: sediment; isolation source: sample #5133, Elevator 3A push core 47, collected at Hydrate Ridge North... ...
ATTTTCATCTCTGTAAAATGCTTCAGTTTCATTATTGAAAATCCAATTTGGATTTATTAATCCTGTTGAAGTGGGATAAATGGCTTTCCATCGATGGCATCTTTTATATTATCAATAACAGAAAGCTTGTTCTTCTTCACAGTGGATATATATCCTCTTATGCGGCAAAAAGAAACTGCACTCTTTATACTTCGGAAAGTACCAGATATCTTCTGTTGCAGTTTCATCATTCTACCATCTCTTTCTGCTTGGTTATTATCAAATGGAACGTCAAAGTCATACATAAACCTGAGAATATCGCTTTTATGTCCTATGAAACGGTCCAAGAGATTTTTTGCTACAGTCTGTTTTTTTTTCCACGTTTTTTTAGTTGTTTACTCAACTTTCGGAGTTTATATACCCCAGTAGCCCGAGATTCTCTATATTTTTCTTCTGGATGTCTGAGAGTGTTGCCACCTTATGAATTTTTTCAAAGTGAATTACAGCAATAAGCTACTTATCAGATTATTTTCATTGATAAGGCATGCTCCTTTTTTGGTGGAGTATTTTTCATTCGATTTATTTTGCATTTTAGAAAAATCAAAAGCAAAATGTAACTCAAGCGAAGATAGAGTAAAGAGGCAATTAAAGTTGAAAAAAAGTAAAGAGAAAGACCGTCCAAACATTTGCATAATTACCTCTCCTAGACCAATGGCTGGTGTCACACCACTGTCAAATCTTGTGAATATATTATCCACTTTATCAAATGAACTTTATGTCATCACAGGAAATGAAGGTGACATAGTTTGTAAGAATCACAAGAAAGTTTATAGCTATTCGATAGTATATAATCCAAAAACACAAATAATAGCTAGAATTCTCAACTATATTTACTTACAATTGACGATTTCTTATAGATTAATGAAATTAGCAAGAACGGTAGATATATGGTTTTTCTTTATGGGGGAAGGGTTGTTATTGCCCATACTAACATTGAAATTGTCAAGAAAACCAGTAATATTAAGTCTTGCCGCCTCCGCACCTAAGATGATTGAAGCAAAAAAAAACATTTCGCTTCTCGATAAAACTATGGAACTTTTAGAAATTATCAATTATACTTTATCAAACCGAATTTTTATCTGCTCGCAAAATCTAATAAAAGAATGGAGCCTGGAAAAATACAAAAATAAAATATCGATAGCACATGAGCATTTTATAGATTTTAACAAATTTAAAATAAAGTATAAAATTCATGAAAGAGATTGTCTAATTGGTTATATTGGGAGGTTAAGTGAAGAAAAAGGCGTTTTGAATTATATAAAAGCAATTCCAGAAATAAAAAAAGGAAAATTGAAATTTTTGATAGGTGGTGATGGGGAATTAAGATGTGAAATAGAGGAATATCTATATGAAAACAATTTTAATAACAGAATAATTCTTATGGGATGGATTCCCCACGATGAAATCCCTGATCGTCTAAACGAATTAAAATTATTAGTTATTCCTTCGTATACCGAATCAGGTCCACTGATCGCTCTGGAGGCGATGTCATGCGGCACCCCAATTCTTGCTACACCAGTAGGACACATACCTGATATAGTGAAAGATGGCGAAACCGGTTTCATTATGGAGAATAACACACCGGCATGCATTGCAGAGAATGTGCTACGAGCACTGGAGCACCCAGACTTGGAACGGATCGTGAAAAATGCAAGGGTGTTGGTGGAACGGGAGTTTACATACGAGGCTGCAGTGGAGAGATACGGAAAGATATTGGGAAGTATTTGAGGAGTTGAAATGAGATTGGAATTTGGGGCTAAAGAATGGTTTATGTCTGTTGTTTCAATGCTTGTTCTAACAGACTTAGTTATTCTTTTGGATATTCCATTCTTAAGGCAAATTCTTGGGTTTCTTTTTATTACACTCTTGCCCGGATTACTGATCGTTCAAGTACTAAAAATAAATAAACTCGAAGTCACAGAAAAAGTTGTGCTATTAGTAGGACTTAGTATTTCTTTTCTGATGTTCTTTGGATTATTCATCAACAGCTTATCGCTTATCATTGGTTATAAAACACCGTTAGCAACCATTCCTCTTTTGATATCCTTTAACATCGCATTCGTTGCATTGGCGATTATTGAATATAAAATAAACGAGGATGTCCTATATTCCATACCAGATCTGAATTTGACTGTATCTGAAAAGTTATTTTTGATAATCCCGATATTCTTTCCAGTATTGAGCATATTCGGAATGCACATGATGAACACAACGAATAATAATATCATTTTAATGTTACTTATATTTTTAATCTCAAGTTACGTTACCTTCGTTTGTTTTTTTAATCAGAAATTTCCAGAGAGGCTATACCCAGTCGTGATATTCCTAATCAGTATATCGCTTTTACTTTTGTTATCACTAAGATCAAACCACATCATAGGGGTGGATACGCATATGGAATATTATTTTTTCCAGACTACGCTAAATAGATTACATTGGAGTGTATTCGGACACTCGACACTCGACGCATGTCTTAGCATCTCATTGCTGCCAACAATATACAAATCCATTTTAAACATAAACTCGGAATTTCTATTTAAGATTCTTTACTCGATGATGTATTCAATTTCCCCTCTGATTATATATATATTATCAAATAAATATATTGGAGAATTTTATGCGTTCCTTGCATCATGTTTTTTTATGTTTCAATCGGTTTTTTTGTGGACTGAATATAATGCACGTACAAATCTTGCAGTCCTCTTCTTTGCATTTTCAATGTTGGTACTCTTCAGTAACAAGATAGATATGCCGAAAAAGAGACTCTTGTTCATCATATTTATGGCATCGTGTATAGTGTCCCACTATTCAACTACATACATCTTTTTCTTTATCATGTTTGTGGCTTTTATAGGACTGAAGACACTTTCAAAGAAATATGCATTTAAAAAAATCATAAGTTCAAGAATTGTGATCTTATTCTTTATCATGATCTTCCTCTGGTATTCTCAAGTAACGGAAACCGCGTTTAATGCTGGAGTTAGGTTCGTCGAAGATACGTTTGATAATTTAAACATGTTCTTCATAAAAGAAATGCGATCTGAACCTGCACAGTCATTACTCGGGGGGGATGTTGAACAAGGAATCCCAGAGAAGCTAAAATTCTTGTTTACGTGGTTAACATTTATATTCATCTCAATTGGAGTTTTCACATTGATAAGACGGTACAGGGAGATGTCATTCCAAGAACTGAACTTTAGGAAGCTTGATTTTTTAAGAAATAAGTTTGAAGTCATATATTTTATGCTCGTAGTCGTTTGTTCCGGGCTGTCAGTTATAATAATTTCTCTCCCTCATGTTTCAGTGGGGTATGGCATGGAGAGAGCCTATTCGATTGTAATCACCATCCTATCCGTTTTCTTTGTGATTGGCGGGATAGTGCTATCGAAGCATTTGAAAGTTCAGCCGTATTTAATTATATTGTTGGTCTTGATTCCTTATTTTCTTTGTGTTACGGGGGTTACATACAATATATTTGGTGTTCCGCATTCAATTTTATTAAATTCGGAAGGAGAACAATTTGATGAACTATATGTTCATGATCAAGAGAGTTTTTGTGCGAAATGGTTGAAGGTGCATAGCCAAGATAAGACGGGGGTATATACTGACTTTCATGGAAGATTTGGACTACTAAGTCAGGCCGGTTTTTCGCCAAATTCAGTAAATTGGTATAACCTCGTACATCATGAAAAAATCGATGGATATATTTACTTAAGATATTACAACGTAGTTAACACTAAATTAGTGGGTTGCAACAAGAGTTCAGTTATTTTCACCTCTTATAATCTAACAGAATATGATGATGTTTTTGTAGAAAAGAATAATATTTATAACAACGGCGGATCAGAGGTACATATATGACAAAAATACTCATACTAAATGTTGGAAGCACAAACAAAGGCAATCGTGCATTAGTAGAATCAACGATAGAGACGATTAAGACTTTCGTCCCTGACACGGAATTTTATTTAATGGGACCTTATGGGGGGGATCACAACGGACTCCAAATTAAAAAACAGATAGATGCGGGGCTATCCATAAGGAAACCACAATATACAATAATGTCTTTATTATATCTGATTAAATGCGGTTGTATCAATATACTTAAAAGATTTGATGTGCACATTCCCATTTCCAAAAATTCACGATTGTTTGACTACTATGATAGTGATGTAGTTGTTAATAGCGGAGGGGATCATCTGAGTGGTGAATATGGTATTGGAACTTTAGGCAGTTTTATAACTATTTCGTATGCCATTTTATTAGGTAAACCAGTCATTCTTTATGGTGAAAGTCTTGGTTATTTTAAAAATTCCGTACTCAATTCTATCGCAAAGTTTGTATTTAATAGGACAAAATTAATTCTTGTTAGAGAAGAATTATCCAAAAGATATTTAGATAATAACAATATAACCATGCCTAAAATATATGTCACTGCAGACCCTGCTTTTCTTTTGGGTGCAGTTCCGCAATCACGCGTTTTTGAGATTTTATCTGAGGAGGGGATTGGGAAAATCCAAAAACCACTTATAGGAATAAACCCAAGTGGACTAATTAGTAGATTTAGTGGGGAAGGGGATCAAAAAGCTGAAGAAGAGTTCGTTAGAATAATAGCAAAAGTTATTGATAATTTAGCTGAAAATTTGAAAGTGACTATGATTATGATACCTCACGTATACACTCCCGATGACGATGATAGAATTGCTATAAACATGATATTCCATGAGGTTAAAAATAAATCGGAAGTGAAAATAATAGAAAATGAATACACACCGCAAGAATTAAAAGGAATCATAGGGCAATGCGATTTATTCATCGGAGCAAGAATGCACGCAACGATAGCATCAACGTCAATGTTTGTTCCAACTGTGGGAATTGCATACAGTCATAAAATGCACGGCATAATAGGTGAGATGTTAGGGCAGGAAAAATATATCGTCGATATTAAAGAATTTGATTACGAAAGTTTAATTTCAAAAATAAATGATGCTTGGGATAATATAGAAAAAATAAAAAAAGAGTTGGATATTAAAATTCCCATGGTGAAAGAAAAAGCCATGTTAAATGGGAAATTGGTTAAAGAATTGTTGGATTCTTTAAATCTAAAGGTGAAATAAAATGATTACAAATTATATTAGACATCTTAGGATATTGCGCACGCTGCGAAATAACGTCTGGCTAAAAACATCGGAGTTGGAGGCGATACAGGATAAAAAACTCAAAATACTATTAAACCACGCATATCGAAACGTTCCATACTACCATCAACTTTTTGATTCTGTGGGGGTGAAACCCGAGGATGTTAGAAATTTCAATGATCTATCTAAAATTCCGATAACAACAAAATCGCAACTCAAAGCTGCGAAAAAGGAAACCATTGCAAGAAATATCGGTTTAAATAACTGTGTTGAACACGTAACAAGTGGTTCTACTGGAATGCCCTTGACATTGTTTTTTTCCGAAGAAGATGCCCAATATGCTGGGGCGAGTTATGATAAAGTTCGTATGGAGAATGGATTTAGATTGTTTCGTGACGTTTTATTATGTACGGGAGATTTTAATCACATTCCAAAAAGCAATAGTAAAAAATGGTATCAACATTTAGGAATACTTAGAAGCGAGGGACTAAATGTCTTTGAACCTCTGGACGCCCAAATACAGGTACTAAAAAAAGTAGAACCTGATGTAATATGGGGTTATCCATCAGCTATCAAGCTTTTGGCTAAAGAGGTACAAGAAAAGAATATTGAAAAGGTCTGTCCAAGATTGGTTTTTACTGCATCCGAGGTTCTTGGTCCTAAAACTCGTGATCTCATAAATTCCGTATTCAACGTTGATCTATTTGATGTGTATGGTGCGTGGGAGAGTGGTTGTATGGCGTGGGAATGTGATGAACACGCTGGATATCACAAGAACATGGATACTGTTCTGATGGAATTTGTTGAAGAAAATGGTGAGCTTGTCGATGCAGGGAAGAGAGGGAAAGTAGTGGTTACAAATCTGCATTCTTACGCGATGCCAATCATACGATATGAGCTCGGGGATTTTGCCATTCCAACCGATGAAGAATGTTCATGCGGGAGGGGGGGGTATTTGGTGAATATGATAGAAGGACGTGCTGGTGACTTTGTAAAAGTCCCGAGTGGAGGAATTTTCTCGCCTATAGTGTTTGAATTTTTTATGGAACGATTTTCGGAAATAGCACACTATCAAATAATACAAGAAAAAGAGGACAGAATCGCGATAAAAATGGTGATGGGGCAGGCATTTTCAGAAAATACTGTTTATCGCATAGAAACAGAACTTAAAGATATTTTAGGAAATGATGTCCTGATCGAGCCGAAGATTGTGGAGGAGATCAATAAGGAAAAATCGGGTAAACTTAGATCTGTAGTATCAAAAATCAAAGTTTTTAATTGATAAATCATAAAAACTTTTTAAAATCCTTTTTAACTTTTTTTGAAAATAGTAATACATAAGGAGTACTATATAACCAAATAAGTTTGGATGGAACATGACATAACATTTTTCTTAAAAATGAGTTTGAAGCTGCATACGAATTTAAATATGGAAACAAGGCGAGTAAATAATCAATGGCATCAGATTCTAATAAATTATCGTTTTTTGGCACAATCTTGAATAATCTGCTGCGTGCATTAAGATTTTTCTTTTTAAAATAAAGCATTCCTGCTTGAGATTGAATAACTTTTTTTGCATATATTCCATTTAATTCTATCTCATTTTTTAATTTCATCACTTCCAACAATTGTTCTCCTATTTCACTTTTAGAAACAATTATCGACTTTCCAATTTTATCATCTGATAGTTCTGGCAGCCATGCATCGCCTAATGAAATATCTGCCAATTCGCAAATACCATCGCTGCATAATAGGCATCGTGCAGGGGTAAAGAAATTCAAGCCAAATAAATTATTCCAGTAAATAGAAGGAGGTATAAATCTTGTGTGATTATTTTTTAATTTTATTAGCATTCCACCAGGCCACCCCTCTCCTCGATAGTTTAATTTTTCAACTTCTTCCTTCTTAATTTCTAATTTATTCAATAAAAATTCAGTTCCTATGAAATTTGAGGTATGATTACAAAAAATACCTATATGCAAAATAATTTTTTTTTTTAATTCTTTGTTTATTTGCTCTGCCTTTCTTATTCCCTGAATATGACAAGGCAATCCAACAACTGCAAACTTTCCATCTCCCGTTTTCAAAATTTCTTTCAGCGCAACATTCATGGGCACAGGGCAGTATTTTGATTTGGATGCTTCAATTATCCCGTCTTTCGTCCTTGCGATAAATGGTTCTGGTTCCAACGGGTTGTTCTTTTTCATTCTTGTTACAAGCGCACCATCTATGATCCCCTCTTTCAAAGCAAATATCAGCAACTGTGTTATAAGGCCACCTGATGTAGAGTTGTATCGAATATTCTGATCTGTTGAATGTCCAACGTAACAATTCAGATAATTCCCGATCAAAACATCTTCAGGTTCTTTTCCAAATATTTCCAAATTTAATTGCTTAAAATCAACTCCGTGACCAGGGCAGACTTCGTGACAGATGCCACAATTGTCACATTTTTTTTCATTTAATTCTGGAATATATATTCCTTTCTTCTTATTTATTATAAGTTTAATAGATTCATTTGGACACAGAGCAGCGCACGTCCCACATCCAGTGCACAATTCATTTTTTACGACTTGTGTGATTGTTTCGACTGTCATATCTCTATCCACTGAATTATACAAATTTCTTTAAAATTCTTTTCATTGGTGCCAAATTCAACCCTAATCTTTTCTCTATTGTAAGTAATATCATTATATCCTCCTCATCAAAACTTCTTGCAAGTATCAGCGATATTCCATACGATACTAAAAACAATGAAAACAACGCCACAAACATCCAAGTAGACATCGTAATGATGTTCCTGATAATGTAAAAAACAAAAAGAAACAAAGCCAATAAACCTACTATTTTCAGATAGTTTTTGGCAAACGGATGAGCTTTAAAACACATATATAATCTTATTGAATTTAATATTTTTGAAATAATGATTGAAACAACCGAAGCAATAGATGCACCAACTACACCCATGGGTGGAATTAAAATAATATTCAAAAATATATTTATAATTGTGCTGACTATATAAGCAAATATTGGAAATTTATTTTCACCTATAATTATTAATAAATTATATGTAAATCCAAGAGAAACATTTAAAAAAAAACCCAACGCCAATAGCTGTAAAGCAACACTTGCACCAATATATCGAGAGCCAAAAAACAAATTTAATACGATATCTGGGAATAAGAATAATACAAAGAAAATTGGCGAAGTTAGTAATAATGTCCATTTTGTTAAAATTATATAATTTCTCTTTACAGCATCTATCAGATGTTTAGAATATAGTTGTGTTATGATTGGAATGTAAATAAAACTCATTGAGGCGGGAATCACAGAAAGTAAATCAGCCAACGGCATCGCCGCATTATAGACTCCAACCACATCAGGCGTTTTGAAATAACCAAGCATCAACGTATCGGTCCATAACATCACCATCCAGAGCATACTCACTATGAGAAGTGGAATGGAAAAGGATAACAATTTCTTTGTCATTGGATTACTAACATCATTCATTCCTTTCCCTAAAGGACATTTCTTCACCATATATATCACAAAAACCATACAGGTAACCACAATCGACGAGATGTAAGCATAAAACACCCCGATAAAAGGTAGATTAAACAAAACGACCGCAATTAAAAAGAGAAGAAAAAGAACAGGTCTCATTACATCTTGAAAACACACCTTCGCATTAACTCTACCAAATCCTCTAAATATTGCAATAAAAACAATAATTAAAACAGAGAAGGGTATCGCAATTGAAAATATTTTTAAAGGAATTGATAACTCTGGAATATGAAATAGATTTACCGAAATAAAATCAGAAATAAAAAAAGAGATTGTAGCAAGCGTAACACTTGCAACCAAAGCGATCTTTATCGATGAAAAAATGACACCTTTTACATTTCCTTTTTCCCTTTTCCCCCTGAAATATGCGATATATCTTGTTGAGCCTTCTTCCAAGCCAAGCGTAGATATTACAACGAAAATACTCAATATGGTAAATGCCAATGAGTAAATACCATATTCACTCTGGGTTGTGAATCTAATGAGTATGACCCTACCAACGAAACCCAAGAACAATCCAATGATCGTTCCGATGAATATGCTTGTGGTGCCTTTTGCAATTTTTTGGAGAGAGTCATTCACAATTTCAGACATGGCATCCTATTGATTTCGGTTTAAATATATACTTTGGTGTGACCGGCGGACATATTCTTTCTGCTTTGAGTTAGTGTTTCGCTGAGTCATCAATAAAAATCTGTCGCAAAACCCAAGTGTATTACAATCATCGCATCGATAAAAACCATCCATTTCTCTTTGCTATTTTTTAAAAATTTTGATTGAATTTTTCTTTTGGAAACAAAGTTTTATCATGTTATTGGACTGATTTTATACACCGGTGTCTTGTTCGGATGCAATTCTGGAATTACAATATGCACTCTTCCAGCCCCTACATCCTGTGTAGATGTTGCATTTGTTACCAGTTCTCTGACTTCCACTTGATTTCCATCAAAACCAAGTTTTGACAGATCAATCGTTAACATACCACTTTCTATTTCAGACCCACTATTACCAACTGTGTAGTACAATCCCCCATCAATGCCACCATATCGCTCAAATCTTATCTCGGAATTATCACACGCAGCATAAGGTATCGGCTCCCAACCAGCCGCTGCTATTGTTTTAATTATTGGTATGTATTTCTTGAATAGGTCGCGATCCCGTTCATAAAGTGTGGCATTATTCCAATAATCAGAATCTCCCCATGTGTCGTGTTTCGACGCGATCTCGATGGATGGAAACATACCATAGAACATCTGGTCGGTCATGTAGGATTCCATCTCCTCACGTGTGATCGAGTCGTCGCCATGTAAAGTCCATATCATCAGATTGGAATTTGTCTTCTGATAACTCATCGTTCGGCGCAGTGACCCAACATCATCATCCATTTGCACATCCCAAACTTCGCTGCCCGATACATCAATTAGGTGTCCATAATATGAGTGCCCACACGTAAATACGTTTGCTTTGACAATTTTATCCATGCTGGTCATGTTCTCATGCATCGATGCAAGACATTCATATTGTGATAGTGCACCCAACACCACTGGTTGTTTTGTGCTGTAACTGAACACAAGCGGATAGTCAGTATATCCCCAATGCTCTCTTCTATAATTTTCGATGTCTGGCCAATTGTGACTACTTAGGACCGAATCTATCTGAAGTCCACTGCATTGATAATTATTTATGTTTTCAAAATCATAATTTTCAATTAAATTACCACTCCTGCCAGTTTCATGCAATTCAACATCATCAAACCAAAATGTACCATATCCATACCAAATGTCGGCATAAACATGTACATATGAAGTATCTGATGTTGTTGTGAATGTTGTGGTTTTTTGTATCCAGTCGGATGTTTCAAGAGTATAAGCCAAATTATGAGTTTTAATATATGTTTCATTACAGTCATATTCTGCTACACGTACACAGGGAGAATGAGTTCCGCCACAATTTAATGTTTTACCCCATGTTGAAAAATTGTATTCTGTTGATGTCGCAACCGATATACGATTACTTCTTATAGTTCCAGATATTGCATCAGATGATCTTGGTATCTCAATTTTACCTGAGTGATTGCCACCGTGTGTTACAGTGCTGTCTAGCGAACAATTTGAACCAAGCGCCCACTCATAAATAACACTCGTATTTGATAGTGCGTATTTAGCATAACTGATATCGGGTCTGTTTGAGTGTGGAATGTCTGGATCTGGATTTTCAGGATAAAGTTGACACCAAGATCCCCAGTTATTCCAATAATATGGATTGTACAGGTATTGATTCCCGTTCTCATCATACGGTGCCGTGTTCAGCACTACCTCAGCGGCAAACTTTGTTGTCACAACATCTCTCCACATTCCAGTGCCGTTTTCATAATCATTCATTAGTGCTGCAATTTTCTCATCATAACTTGGTTGTGTGGGATTGTCTCCGAAACTCCGCCACCAACCCCATGGTTCAGTATATTGCATCGGATATATCTCGTGTTGATGATCATAAATACGTCTTGACGCAGAGAGATAGCCTGAACTATCGAACGCAAAACCAAAATCACTTGCATCTGGTATATCTGACGGATCGTGCACACAAATCCACGTCCCTTCCCACTCATTCCTCTTCATAAAAAACTCAGGATACATCTCATAATACTTCTTCGCCACAGCCCGGAACCCCCACTCTGGCTCATCCACCTTGTACACAATAAACGTAAAGTTGGCATGTCCGCCACCAATCTTGTCAGTACAGTTCGCAAGCCCGAAATCATACTCGATCGAATATCCTCCTGCATCAGTATCATACCCTATTCGGTATATCCTTGGCACATCCATAGGAACAGCGAGACCTAAGCCCTGCGCATCCTCACCAATAAACGTAAACGGATATGCGTTCTGGGTCCGCACTTCCCCAATCGTGTATACATTCTCATACTGCACCCCGGATTCGATCTCCCTGCTCTCCCTAATATAATCACCCCACTGCCATCCGGTGGCGTCCACGGGCAGAACATATTGCACCTGAATTGCTCGATCCACACCTCTCAGATCCTGCACATCGCCATGCACCTCGATATACCGGTCTCTTGGTATGTAATCGAATCTGAATGTAATATCCGAACTGGTCACATATTGTGTGATACTACCATCATAGTTCTTCTCAACTGCACTCTCAAACGGGATCTTCCCGGTCCCACACGTTTCAAGCATCACATCATCGATCCAAAACGTACCGTAACTCTCCCAGATGTTCGCATACACATAGAGTTTACTGGCATCATAATTCGTGGTGAAACTGGTTTTTTTCTTCTCCCAGTCAGAATCCCTGCTAAAAATTAAATTGTGCTGTGTTATCCATCCCCCATCGTTATCAAGCTCCACCACACGGACTACAGGCGCATATTTCCCATCAACACCGCTACTCCTCCCCCATGCTGAAAAGGTGTACGTTGTACCCGGTTTCGCATCTATCAAGTCGGATTTCGGATAGCCGCTATTAACATCCGCTGCTCCGGGAGCATAAACCTTAATCGATCCCAGGCTACCATGTCCTTCCGACACATCATAGACCACAGTCCCGGCACCGCTCACAAGCGTCCAGTTAAGCGGCACATCACCGCTCAAATTCTCAAATCCGGGATTTGCAATAAGATTCTCTGAGGTGGTTGAAGATAATTCCCTGAAGGAAAAGCCACCCGGGACGGACAACATATGCATCTCGACGTCATCTATCGATACGCCGTTGACCGCTCCACTTTCCGTGATAGTAAATTCGAGACCGTCAGATGCACAGACAGTGAGTTCATCATCCTCCGCAGCCGTCTCTGCCGTCTGATTAACCCATGTATCGTTCACATTCCCATATATATCGGCAGTGTGTGCACTTATTTCATAATAAGCATCAGGACTAAGCCCTGTTACATTATAAAACGGATCCGATATGTTTGCCTGCCATATTCCATTTAGGTAAACAATTGTATGAGAGA
>LGVC01008604.1_pt3 | contig 12510 bp, 11 predicted proteins | sample 469851 | NCBI WGS metagenome assembly LGVC01 (sample SAMN03857202, study PRJNA290197) | marine sediment metagenome | biome: ocean floor; feature: cold seep; material: sediment; isolation source: sample #5133, Elevator 3A push core 47, collected at Hydrate Ridge North... ...
ATCTCTTTATCCAGAGGCTTGACAAATCGAAGGTCAAGGATTGCCGGATCAATTCCTTTGAGGTGTTTGGCTGTTTCAATCGCTCGCCCCACACCATTTCCATATCCTAAAAAGAGTACCGATTTTCCCTCTTTGAGCAGCTCGGATTTTCCCAGTTCGAATGACGAAGCAGCACGATCATCTGCCATAAAGGCTCCTCTTGGGTAACGAAAAGCGCAGGGGTGATCATACTCTTTTGCAAATTCCATCGCCAGCTTCATTGTCGTCTCACTGCTGGGCGCAAAGAGTGTCATATTGGGAATTGCACGAAGAAAAGAGATATCAAAGGTCCCCTGATGTGTCTCCCCATCCTCTCCGACGATTCCTGCCCTGTCGATAGCGAAGACTACCCCCAAATCCATCAGTGCAATATCATGAATTACCTGATCATATCCCCTTTGCAAAAAGGTGGAGTATATCGCACAAAAAGGTTTGAAGCCCTCTTTTGCCAGAGGCCCCATCGAGGTAACCGCATGCTGCTCGGCAATCGCTACATCCCAGAAACGATCAGGATACTTCTCCATCACCGCCGTAAGCCCTGTACCACTTGGCATCGCAGCAGTGACACCAACCACCTTTTCATCCTCGTCAGCAAGCTTCATCAGTGTTTCACCAAAGATGGCAGTGGCTGCTTTGGCTGTAGAACTTTTGACTTCACAACTCCCGGTTTTGAGGTCAAAAGCACTCACGCCATGCCAGTGCTCTTTGGTGCCTTCGGCTATCTCGTAACCCTTTCCTTTGGTTGTCTGCGTATGAATAATCACCGGTTTTTTGAGTGCTTTGGCAACCTCCATCGTTTCGACAAGTGCTTCAATATCATGGCCGTCAACAGGACCGATGTATTCGATACCAAGCTCTTCAAAGAGCAAGCCCGGCGTAATCAACCGGAAGGACTCTTCGAATTTTTTTGCCATATAAGTCGCGCTTTCCGGAAAATGCTCTAGCAGCTTCTCTGTGCCTTTCTTCATCTTTTGATAAAAAGGGCTTGCCATGCTCTGAGAAAGATACTTGCTGATTGCGCCAATCGGTTTGGCAATACTCATCTCGTTGTCATTGAGGATAATTACAACCGGGTATTTCCTGTCACCCAACTCATTGAGTGCTTCATAAACCATCCCTGCACTCATACTGCCATCACCAATGAATGCAACAGGAGTGCGCTCCTCCCCCTTGAGTGCGATCGCCTTGGCTGCACCGACTGCCAACGAAATCGAAGTAGAGCTGTGCCCTGCACAGTAGTAGTCATAGGGCGACTCTTTGGGCTTGGTATAGCCGCTGATCCCATCAAATTTACGCAGTGTATCGAAACGATCCCAGCGGTCTGTCAAAAGCTTATGGGCATAGGCCTGATGGCTCACATCAAAGAGAAAAGGATCACTCTCTGCGTCAAAAACATAATGCATCGCAACGATCAGATCGGTTGCCCCCAATGTCGAACTCAGATGGCCACCATTTTTACTGACAGTCTCCAGGATCTTCTCTCTGATCTCCTCAGCAAGCGTACCAAGCTCTTCGACTGTGTATGCCTTGATATCTATCTCTCTATTTCCCATTGCAACTCTCATCCAACATCATATTTATAATCTTCCTGGCAAAGCGTATCTTCTCTGCATCCTGAGAAAGCCCCTTCTCTTTAGCCAATTTTCGGATCGCTCTCTTGCTGCTCTTGGCACGCAAGGTTTCAAGTAGCTCCATACTACTTAAAAATCCTTCATTTTTGGTAAAGTCGTGTGGAACAAAAGGGGAAACCACCACCTCTCCTGCTTTGATAATCCTAATGCGTCTCAAGCGGTAACCTTTGAAAATTTTTCAAAAAAGATATCATTTTGCTCTGCCGTACCGACAGTAATCCTGATCGCATTCATCCCATACGATGCCAAATCACGAATGATCACACCCTGCTCCAGCAGACGGTTGGCAATCTGTGTTGAATCAAATGGTTCATCAAAAAGAAAGGTGATAAAGTTGGTATAACTATCAATATATCGAATTTCCTTCTCTTCGGCAAACGCCTCATAACGCTTGACCTGCTCCTGGTGCAAGCGTATCGAATCGGTGACAAATTGCTCATCCTTGAGTGCTTCAATCGCCGCGAGAAGTGAAAGTGTCGTGATATTAAAGGGGGGTCGAAGTTTTGCCAGAATCTGGATCAACCCCTGGTTTGCGACTCCATAGCCTACGCGCATCCCACCCAAACCATAGGCTTTGGAAAAAGTGCCTAGATAAATAGCATTGGGATAGGAGAGGATATCTTTGGGAGCGATAGCGTGACGGGCTTCTTTGGCCGCCGCATACTCCATATAGGCACCATCGACAACAACCAATGTATGCTCGTCCACGGCTTCAATAATTTTGAGCACATCCTCTTTACTGATCACGTCACCGGTAGGATTGTTCGGCGTGCAGATATAGACAATTTTTGGCTTATGCTTCTGATAGGCTTCGATAAACTCATCCACCTTATGCTCAAAACTGGGCGTACGGACGATCTTCGCGCCCATCTGTCTGGCATAGATCTCATACATCGCAAAAGTGACCTGTGTCATCAAGACACTGCTCTCTTCATTGAGAAATGCCCGTGAGATAAACTCCAGAACCTGATCACTCCCTGCACCGATGATGATCTCATTCTCCTCCACGCCATACTTGACTGCCAGAGCCTCTTTGAGTTCATACATACTGTCATCAGGATAAAGATGTGCCTTGTGGGCGCTTGCTGCGATCGCCCGCATCACAGAAGGATTGGTTCCTATCGGGTTTTCATTTGAGGCGAGTTTAACCACTGCTTCAGGCGCAATCCCAAACTCACGCACCACCAATTCTATNNTCTGTCTCTTTAACATAAGAACCCAGAAATTTGATAGATGACGCGTGTTTGTCAAATATTTTTTTGATCTTTTTATCTTCCCTGTGGCCATTGAACTCCAGAAAGAAGATCGAAACTCCCTCCACGATATGTGACTTGATCTTGGTCAGGTTGATATTCGCCTTTTCAAAATCATTGAGAAATTCAACCAGAGCTCCCGGTGTATTGGGCAATCTGACCAAAATAGATGTTTTATCGTTACCGCTGGGAGCATTGTCAAAATTACTCACGATAAAAAAACGTGTTTTATTCCCGCCATCATCTTCAATATTCTCAAAAAGGATTGGCAAATTGTACATCGTCGCTGCTACACTGGCGCATATCGCAGCGCTATGGGGTTCTTTCGCTGCCAGTTTTGCTGCCTTGGCAGTTGATTCGACAGGAACCTGCTCCACCTCATCAAGGCCAAAGTCCTCCAGAAATTTGCTGCACTGCCCAAAAGCAATATCTTTAGAATAGATCTTTTTGATTTGGCGAAGTTCATCTGTAGTGCTCACCAGGACATGGTGGATATCAACCACCACCTCCCCAATGATTTTCAAATCATATTGAGTCAGGCACTGAATCGTATCACTGACGATTCCGTTGGAGTTATTTTCGATAGGAATTACACCAAATTTTGCCTTGCCACTGTCAACTTCGCGAAAGACCCCCTTGATCGATCCAACTGAAAGATAAGCGCTCATAGCACCAAAACGGCTCTCTGCAGCCTGATGCGTAAAGGTCGCCTCGGGCCCCAAATAGGCAACACGCTCGGGAAGCTCCAGGTTTCTGGCAACCGCAAAGAGCTCAAGAAAGAGTGCGTCGATAGCAGAGTCGGTCAATTTTCCATCGTTTTGCGCCTTAAGACGATTGAGAATCGCCTGCTCTCTCTCCGGTCGATAGATCGGTGCACCTGTGGTATTTTTAAGTTCGCCGACACCGTGGACATACTCCATACGCTCATTCAGCAACTTTAGCAGGGTATCATCGATCCGGTCTATATTTTCTCTCAATTCATCGAGTGTCATTTGTGGTCCTTCCTGGTAGTCTATTTCTTATCCTGCCAACTGCTGTCACAAGCCAACTCCAGTCGTACTTGGTCATCAAAGCTCTCTCTTTTTCGAATACACTGATCCTCTCCATCCACAATCGCAACTTCAGCAGAGCGGCCTCGGGTATTATAGTTGCTTGCCATCGTAAAGCCATAGGCTCCTGCACTGTGAATAATCAAAAGGTCATTATGCTCCAGTGGCGGTAAGTCAATATTTTTCCCAAAGAAGTCACCACTTTCACAGATCGGCCCCACCACATCGGCAGGCGTCAGCACCTCACCTTCCCTCTTTGACGCACCCACTACTTCAATCTTGTGATACACGTCATAAAGCGTGGGACGAATCAGATCGTTCATTGCGCCATCGACGATCACAAAACGTTTTCCGCCATTCTCTTTTTCATAAAGCACCTTTGTCACAAAGTATCCGGCATTTGCCAGCATATAACGGCCGGGTTCACAGATCAACGTCATATCCATCCCCTTGGTTGCTTCGAAAATCACATCGGCATAGGCCTGTGGGTGAATGGTCGTCTCATCTTTGTAGACGACGCCCAGTCCGCCACCGACGTCAAAGAGTTTAATATCGATATCGATCGCCTTGAGACTGCGAACCAGATCTGCCACAATAATACATGCCTCTCTGATCGGGCCCAGCTCCGTCAACTGTGAACCGATATGGAAATGTATCCCTACCGGATTGAGATAGGCAGACTTTTTTGCATAGATGTACATTCGCTTAGCCATATCGATCTCGACGCCAAACTTGTTTTCATGCAATCCTGTTGAGATATAAGGATGGGTTTGAGGGTCGATATTAGGATTGACACGGATGGAGATACGTGCTTCTTTTCCCAACTCTTTGGCGACTTGTTCGACACGCTTCATCTCCGCTTCGCTCTCCAGATTGAGCATCAGGATCTCTTTTTCCAGTGCTTCACGTATCTCTTCGTCCCGCTTCCCTACACCGGAAAAAATAATTTTATATCTCTCCACGCCGGCCAAAAGCGCCCGTCTGACTTCACCGATACTCACACAGTCTGCCCCTGCACCCATCTGTGCCAAATGGCGAATCACAGAGAGGTTGGAGTTTGCTTTAATTGCATAAGAGATAAGGGATTTATGCCCCTCGAAAGCCTCTTTGAGCTCTTCATAGCGCACCGAAATATGGTCAAAGTCATAAAGATAAAGAGGGGTATCATATTTTTGCACCATTCTGTTTACGTCAATATTCATGCACTCTTTCCTGCAAATAGTTTGTTTAAAGCTGATTTTATCCAAATATTACATCATTTTCGGTTAGTCTCTCTTCCTCTTCATCAGAAGCGAAATAGAGTGCATTAAATTGTCTCTTTGGCCCGGAAATAGACATAGGCAGCGTAGAGGAGAATCAACGCGACCGGAACCGGTATAGCAACCTCCGGAGACACGACGCCGCTGTTTCCCATCTGGTTAAGCGCAAAGAGGACTCCCCAAATCAAAAATGTCACCCCCAGAGAGAGGGAAAGCACCACGGGGAGATTCATATATCTGGCATGAAACGGTATTTTGAAGAATAGTACCAACAATAAGCCGATCGAAAAGAGTGGAAAAATTACTTTATTGTTGAGAGACGATCTTAGTTTTTTAGTGTTGAGATTTTGCTTGCTCATCAGTCTCCAGGCTTGATTCGCATCAACGATATTGAGTGCCTTCCCCTCATAAATCGATTCGATCATTTTGGGCCTATAGCCTACCAGCGTGGAGAGCTCATCCCGCTTCTCCACTGTATATCTCTTCAAGCCATTGTCATCATAGACCAACTTTTTGATCTCAATACCCTTTGCGATCCAGGCTTCTCCATCAAACTTTGCCTCTTCGGCATGGATGGTATAGAGGAGGTCATTCCCGGATAACCTGAAGAGTGTTACTTTTGTCATCTCTTTTTTGATAGGGTCGAGTGTCTTGGCGTAGACAAAATCTCCTTCGTAGATAAAAAAGAGATCCTTCACGGCATAAGCGCGCACCCCATCTTCCAGCATCGCCTGCGCTTTATCTTTGGCATAAGAAAATTCAGTAGTATGCAAACCGACAAATGTGAGATAAACCATCGATGCAACAGCAAAAAACGGAAGAAAGAGTTGTCGCTTGGTATATCCAAAACTATACAAAACGACCATATTGCTGCTCTTGATGAGCGACACTTGTGTCATGATTCCGGCAAATACGATTGCAATAGGATAGAGTTGCGCCAATGCCTCCTGCCACATCAGGAAAAGATAGAAGATCATATGGTTTGAGGAGAGCTGAAGCTGCTGAGAGTGCTGGAAATAGTCGATCATCGCAAAGGCGAGAGAAAGGCCCAGCAATAAAGCGATAAAATTAATCAAATAGTGCTTTGCCAGATAGACAAAATAGAGTTTGGGGCGAAAAAGCGTCATGAGGCAAGCTTCTCTATCGACTTAAGGCTCTGTTTTGACTTGATCTCTTCAAGTGCTTCATCAGGTATCAATCGGCATGCTTTGGCAATGTGATCGATCCACTGATCCAGCCATTCACTCTCTTCGGGAGAAAAATCATGAAGGACATAATCCGTCACCTGTGACTTATGGAGCGGCTTACCAATGCCAAGACGTACACGTATATATTCTTTTCCGATCATACTGTCGATCGATTTGAGGCCATTGTGCCCACCGCTTCCACCGCCCTTTTTGAAACGCACTGCACCAAATGGAAGATCGAGATCATCATGAATGACAACGATATTATCAAGTTCGATCTTATAAAAATTTTTGATGATCTGCAGACTTTCTCCCGACAGGTTCATAAAAGTAGTGGGTTTCAAAAAAAGAAGGTTGTTGGATTTGAAAAGTTCACCGTGAAAAGTGTTTTTGGAGATATTTCGAGCCCCATAATGATCGACAAGCGCGTCGATCACCTGAAACCCGATATTATGACGATTGTTTTCATAGCGGTCACCAGGATTACCCAGACCGACGAAAAGTGTCATTTATTTTGCTTTGATAACACCACAGATAGCCACATCCGTTCTATCCATTATTTTACAATTTGCAGGCACTTCGATATCCCGCACCAAAACAGAATCATTTGTATCAAGATCAGTGACATCAATCGTAAAATTGTGCGGAATATTTTCAATCGCACCTCTCACTCTCAATCTCTTTTTGGATATGGTCAAAACACCCTTGTTTTTCAAGCCTTTTGGCACTCCTGTCATTTTGACAGGAATGAGATAGTTTGTCACCTGGCCCGGTACTGCGACTCTGAGATCCACATGGAGGATATCTCCATTGATGGGGTGCAGTTGATACTCCTGAGCCACAACACTCAACTCGTGCTCACCTACTTTGATAGGAAAAGCAAAAGTCTCTTTGTTTCTCACCGCTCTGATATACTCACCGCGCTTAAATGCCGCATGTATATTCTCCACACCATTGGCATAGATGTTAGCGATTAGATAACCATCTCTTTTAAGCTGCTTTGCATTGTGCTTCCCGATACTCTCTCTAATAATGCCTTCTAACATTGTGTTCCTTTGTATAAAATAAGGGGGGATTATAGCCAAAAAAGGCTGAATATTTTCTAAAGGGCATTTCTAAAGTGTTTTTCATTATCCTCTTTCTACTCTTCTTCCTTATCCTCCTTAAAGTCAAAAATATCGTCATCATTCTCTATTGGTACCTCACTGTCCATCTTGATTGCACCCTTTCCGATACCCTCCAATTTTAGCTTCATATCTGATGGATTGGTGGCATTTTCCATTACTGTTTTTTTAGTGATACGGCGCTCATCATAGAGATCGACCAAAGCCTGGTCAAAGGTCTGTGTACCATAAATATCTTTTCCCTCAAAGAGTGCATCCAGTATCTCATAGTCTCGATTCTCCAAAATAAGCTGTTCAATCCTGGCTGTTTTTTTGAGAATTTCGATCGCGGCCGTACGGCCACCGTCTATTGTGGGAACCAATCTTTGAGAGATAACACCCTCCAATACCGAAGCGAGCGATGCACGGATACGATTCTGCTCTCCCGAAGGAAACATACCGATTATTCTATCAATCGTCTCTTTCGCATCCAGAGTGTGGAGTGTTGAAAAAACAAGGTGGCCGGTATTGGCAGCATGAATTGCAATATCAATCGTTTCGAGATCCCTCATCTCCCCTACCAGGATAATATCAGGATCTTCTCTCAAGGCTCCTCTGAGTGCATCACTGAAAGAGTTTGTATCCTGCCCCAGTGAGCGCTGATTGACCAGACATTCCTTGTCTTTATGGACAAATTCTATCGGATCTTCAATCGTGATGATATGCTTTTTGTCACGTTTATTGATCCGGTCAAGCATCGCCGCAATCGTGGTAGACTTACCACTGCCTGTCACACCCGTCACCAGCACAAGTCCCCGAGGGTAGTCTGTAAAATCCTTGATCACACCAGGGAGTTTGAGATCATCAATACTTGGAATATCTACCGGAATAAGGCGAAGAACGGCACTATAGCCATCCATCTGATGAAAGAAATTGACACGGAACCGGGTATTTTCATCCAAAATATAGGTGAAGTCAAGACTTTTATCTTTTTCCAAAGCAGCAAAACGCTCTGGAATCATAATCTCTTTTGCCAGCAGTATCATCTCATCTGCCGTCATCTTCTCGTCACCCACAAGCTTTAGTATTCCATTGATACGAAAGCGGATTATTGCACCCGCCTTCAGATGAAGATCACTTCCCCCGTTGGCTTTCAAACTCTTTAGATAGGCAATCAGCCGCTTCTCCATAAAAATACTCCTACTTAATCGTCTCCAGCATCTCTTCAAATGCTTGTTCAAATGCCTCCAAGCCTTCTGCAATCAATTGATCATAGACATTGTTCATATCGATCCCCTTGCTCTCCAACAACTCAAAGTAGGTATCGATCTCACTAAAATGGGTTGGCAGTCTTGGCTCTCTCTCCGGATTTTCAAAATACGCTTCAATCGTAGCCAAAGGAGCCGTATTGACGGCATGCGGTGCCAATAGTTCTCGGATATAGTGCTCAGACGGTAAATGATCTCCCTTGACACCGGTGCTGGCAAAAAGTGTACGAATGGCTGGTGTATGATTATGCTCCACAATATTATAAATCTTTGCAGCGTTCAAGATACCCGTCTGTGCCAGATCAATCCCTTTTTGTTCAAGTACGGGGTCAAGAAGGCGGTCAAACCGGCTCACAAAAACAGAGATAACACCTTCCGCCCTGCGTCCACCGCTATTTTCAAAAATATCTAAACCATGCTTCATGGCTTTGAGACATTTTTTGGCTTGTGCCGGCGAAAAGACCAGAGTGGCATTGACTGAGATGCCGGTACTCATGAGCTCAGCCATCGCGATATACCCTTCCTCGGTCGCAGGTACCTTGATCATCACATTGGGTTCATCTATTGCAGCGAAAAGCCGTTTGGCTTCTGCGATCGTGCCTTCTGTATTATGACTGAGAAAAGGATCGACTTCGATACTGATATATCCGTCATTACCTTCCTCATAGTAGGGCTTCAATGCCTGTGCTGCCGTCTTGATATCCTCGATAGCCAGTGCTTCATATTTCTCTTTGGGTGTTTTATCCTTCAGGGACCCCAGCTGCTCCCTGTAGGCTTCGGATGTCGTGATGGCAGCAGCAAAAATAGAAGGGTTGCTTGTTGCTCCCCTGATCTCATTTTTTTGCAACAAAGGGATAAATTCTTTTTTCAAAAAATCCCGCTCCACAAAATCCAACCAGATTGAAAACCCAAAATCTTCATGTGTCATCATTATACTCCCACTTGAAATGTTGCCAGGAACCCAAATCACTGGGCTTTGTCAAGCTCTCTTCCAGCGCATCGAGAAAACTGTCACGCGAAATAGCAGTCGCCCCCAGACGCACAAGATGTTCGTTAATTACCTGGCAATCTATAAAATCATAACCTCTCAATCCTAAAACATCACTTAGTGCTTTGAAAGCTACTTTTGAGGCATTAGCTTTCAGGGAAAACATCGATTCGCCAAAAAACGCTTTTCCCATAGCAATACCATAAAGGCCACCGACCAGCTCATCTTCAAAATAGACTTCAACACTATGGGCAAAACCCATCTCATACAGCTCTATATAGGCCTGCTGCATTTCTGCGGTTAGCCATGTCCCCTTCTGTTCGCCTCTAGGTACCGTTCCGCATAGACGGATTACTTCCTCAAACACATGATCAAAGGTCACACTGAATCCACCGTTGCGCAGCACACGTCTGAAAGATTTATGCATTTTGAATTGATCAGGATAAAGAACCAGTCTGGGATCAGGAGACCACCAGAGTATTGGATCATCGGCATTGAACCAGGGGAAAATACCTTTGCGGTAGGCAGTCAGCAGGCGATTGGAGGAGAGATCCCCACCATATGCCAGGAGCCCCTCTGTGGAAGCATATCGAGGATTGGGGAAAATTATATCCCTCCTCAATGGCGGAATGAGGCAATCTTCATCAAAGATCGATGCCAACCTATTTGCCTTTGAAGGCGAAGGTCAGTGCACCTTTCGAGAATCCTACTTTTACTGTCCCGCCTTTACGCAAGGAGCCAAAGAGAATTTCATTCGTCAATGGCTCCTTGACTTTTTCATCGATCACGCGGGCAATATGTCTGGCGCCGTAGCGCTCATCATAGCCCTCTTTTGCCAAATAAGTTTTTGCTCTATTGCTTACTTTGATTTTAATATTTTTGGTCGCCATCTGTAAGTTGAGCTTATCGAGTTCACGATCCACAATCGTCACCAGAGCATCGTGAGAGAGTGCATTGAACTCGATCGTCGCGCTCAAACGGTTTCTGAACTCCGGCGTAAAGAAATCTTTGAGTGCATTCTCTGTCTTGGCAGAGTTATCTTTGTTGAAGCCCATCACATTCGCCTCTTTGGTTCCGATATTGGACGTCATGATCAAGATAACATTTTTAAAATCACTCACCACACCATTGTTATCCGTCAGTTTTGCCCCATCCATGACCTGCAGCAAAATATTCATAATATCCGGATGCGCCTTCTCTATCTCATCGAGCAACAACACCGTATGCGGATGCTTTTTGATCATCTCCGTCAGAAGTCCACCCTGCTCGAAGCCCACATAGCCCGGAGGTGCCCCGATCAATCTGCTGATCGAGTGCTTCTCCATATACTCACTCATATCAAGACGCTCAAAATGCACCTGCATGGTATCAGCAAGCTCTATTGCCAGTGCCGTTTTCCCCACACCTGTCGGTCCGACAAAAAGAAAACTTCCTATCGGGCTATTGGGCTTATTGAGCCCCGCATAAGATCGCTTGATCGCCTGCCCCAATGCTTCGATTGCGGGCTCTTGTCCAATGATCTTCTTTTTGAGATCCTTTTCAAGTGTTTTGAGCTTTTGTGTATCATCAGTACCAATCACCGTCGAGGGGAGTTTGAGCATTTTGGAAACACTCTCTTCGATATCTTTGGGTAAAACAGTAACACCCTCTTTGCCTTGCAGCATAAAATGTGCACCGACCTCATCGATAATATCCATCGCCTTATCCGGAAGAAAACGATCATGCAGGTACTTAACAGAGAGATCGATCGCACTCTGCAAAGAGGCATCGCTGAATGTAATCGAGTGATACGCCTCATACTTATGTTTGATGCCCCGCAGGATCAACATCGTGTCTTCGACACTCGGCTCATCGACATCGATTTTGGCAAAACGNNTTGATATCCCCGCGGGCCAATGCCGGTTTGAGGATATTGGCAGCATCCATGCTGCCGCCGCTCGTACTCCCCGCACCCACCATGGTATGGATCTCATCGATAAAGAGGATCGCTTTGTCAATCTCCTGGAGCTCTTTGAGAATTGCTTTGAGACGCTTTTCAAAATCACCCCGGTATTTCGTCCCTGCGATCAATGCTCCCATATCCAGAGCAAAAATCTTCGACCCTTTCAAGACATCGGGCACTTCATCCTCAGAGATCCTCAGGGCAAGCCCCTCTGCGATAGCGGTTTTTCCCACACCCGGTTCACCCACCAGCAGTGGATTGTTCTTCTTTCTTCGGCAGAGCGTCTGCATCACCCGTTCAATCTCCTGTTCACGACCTATCACAGGATCGATTTTGCCTGTTTTGGAGAGTTCTACAAGTTCCAGCGTAAACTGATCGAGGACTGTCTCTTTTTTCTCTTCTTTCTCTTTGACAGTAGTGCCTCCCTGCTGATGAGAGATCACTTCGAGGACATCGACACGATCGATCCCCTCTTTTTTCATTAGGTAGACCGCATAAGAGTGCTTTTGCAAAAAGATCGCAGCGAGCATATCTCCTATCGTTGCCTCCTTGCGGCCCGAGCTGTGTATTTGTGTCATCATATCGTTGATCGCCCGTGAGAGCGCTACCGTCTCGAAAGGCTCGACCGCTTCACTCAGCGAGGGTATCGTCGCATTGATATGGCTGACAATTCCCTCTGTGAGTTTATCAGGATCCACATCCAGGGTCTGGAGCAGATATCGCCCATCATCACTTTGGAGGATGGACCAAAAAACATGCTCGAGTGTCAAATATTCATGTCTATTCTCTTT
>LGVC01000012.1_pt1 | contig 12412 bp, 12 predicted proteins | sample 469851 | NCBI WGS metagenome assembly LGVC01 (sample SAMN03857202, study PRJNA290197) | marine sediment metagenome | biome: ocean floor; feature: cold seep; material: sediment; isolation source: sample #5133, Elevator 3A push core 47, collected at Hydrate Ridge North... ...
TCAGAATCCAGCGACGTATTTTTTTTAAAGTCCATGATTGTAGTGTTTATCATTTTACCCCAACGGGTCTCTGGACATTAACACTAAGTAATATCAAATACAACTTATTATCAGACCAATTTAGGAGATAAGGAAATGGAAAAGAGTTTTAGATTCTCAAATACAATAAAATGGAAAAGCGAATATGAAGCATCTTTATTTTTTGGAGATAAGGCAAATTTTGAATTTGCCACTCCACCTGAGTTTCGTGGTCCTGAGGGTTTTGTCAGTCCCGAAGAACTATTTGTTGCATCTGCTCATGCATGTTGTCTGACAACCTTTATTGCAAAAGCATTAAAAGCCGAAATTAATCTAATATCTTATGAATCCAGTGCAGAAGGTATACTTGAAAAATTGGACGGGCAGTTAATGTTCACAAAAATCGCTATAAAATCCAGAATAAAAACAGATGGTGATAAAGAAAAGGTAAAAAAGATAGTTGAGCAGGTGGAACAAAATGCCCTTGTTATTAATTCCATGAAGACCAATGTCACAATAGAAGCCATCATCGAATGACGGTTGAAATAATAGTAAATGGCTCATGTACTGCATGTGGTCGTTGTAGAAAAATATGTCCTAAAGGGCCAAAAGTATGGGACAGGCGTATTGATGAAAAAGAAAAAATGGTATATTTTGCAAAAAAACCTGGATCTTGTCTTTTTTGTAAAAACTGTGTTGGTGTTTGTCCGGTGGAAGCAATAAGTGTAATTAATATCTGACAACTACCCCTCAACAGGCCAGTTCTTCTCCATCCACCCTGGTATCCTGCCACTATCCGGTGGTCCCACCATCACATTCAATCCTGAATTATCCTCCAGATCACCCTGCAATCTTGCAGCCAAACCCGGGATGATCACAGTATTATGATTGGTCTTATTACTAAAATCAAAATTACCCTTCTTAAAATCATCAGCAATATTCTTACCATTAAGCTGTCCGCCTGCTACAGCTGCTTCCACACCAAGTCCATCAGTATCCACAGCCAGCAGGTGACAGTTGATCTCATTACTGGCCAGATCACTCTCAACAGTATAGAAAGTAAGTGCAAAATTAGTAGTTACGAACACAGGTGAATCCTTATCAGGTGAACCAACCTTATATACCCTCGAATCAACCTTAACAGGAGTCCTGGGGTCAGTATAGACAGTATCCCTAATGTGCATTTCAGGAAGCAAAGCATAAGGTTCAATGCTATGCAGTATCATAATATCCCCGTACCGCACTGTGAATACACCACATAACACAGTTTCCCAGTAACTGGCAGATACAGGGTCATCATTGGTCATATATGCGGTCATAGGTACAGCCATTAATGGAAATGCCACATCATTTTGTCCTTCCTTGATACCCGCACGCCTGATCATTAAAAAGTTTTCAAATGAGTCGCGTAGACTCCTGCCCTGTGGATTCGTACCAGGATCAAGGATCAGATCTTTATACCCGTTTTCAAGGAATGTAACTGCCAGGCTCTTTAAAGTATCCAGGTCATCAGGTGCAAACAGAACTACAGGCACATTATACTCTATTGCAAGATCATATACACCCTGCCAGTTATCTTTAGTTGCAGCATATAATAACGGTTTTTTCTCTGCTGCCACTTCCAGTCCTGCCTGTAGTACAGCAGGATCAAGACTGCATAATACTAAAGGAAGTTGTGTATGTTCCATCACTAAAGTAACAGCCTGTTTGAAAGTATCAGGGTCACCTGAAACACTGCGTATTGCGATCATGTCAAGTGTAAGGAACCGCCCTACATAGAATTTTTTAAAATCTCTTATATATGTTACTCTTTCAATCAAATCGCTTTGTGACATAGTATCCCAGACATCAAGTGCAAAGGCAGGAGGGTTGAAAAAGGTCAGCTGATGACGGTACATAACATCATCACCACCGACTGTTACAACATGCTCACCCACACCGATTGTCACTTCAGCGATCTCGGGAGCCATTAATTCATTCAGTTCCTGATACTTTTCCTTATAAGCGTCTTCCAGAATAGGTTTACAATCTTCCAGTTTGATTGAGCGATCGATCAAATGGGATGCAAACGCCATACAAGTAGGCTCACCACATTCTTTGCAATTGGTCTGTGGGAGATACTGATATACTTCAAGAGGACTGTTGATCTTCATTATAACACCTTGGTAGTTATCCAGTTAGATATATCCACAGGATTCCTGGCATGAGACCCGTGAAGACTCTTGGTAATCTCCTTAAGTACAGCCACAGAAGCAGGATGCATCATCATGAACAGGTCATTACCTGCCAGTGCCAGGGTTAAGCCTGTAATGATCTCCCAGATAGGTCCTCTATATTCCCTGGGACCCCAGTCGCTGTCCTCTTTTAATGGTGAATTTATCATCCATGACTCACGTGCACCCCATGCATTAGTAGTACCGCTGCTCATAGGGAAGTTCAATTCATCATCTCCGATAAGACCTGCAAGACGTATACGTTCCATATTAGTATAAGCATAGTCCAGCCCGTAACCCAGTGCTGCCGTTGTCGGGTCCATAATAATATCCTCTCTATTGACATTACACTGTTTCATTAATTTCCTGTTAAGTTCCTTTTGTGCATTGATCTCAAGCTGCGTCCATGACAACACCACATGACCATACTGTTTTGCTGCCGCTGCAATACGCTCATAGTCCAGATTCAAACTGGCACTGGCCAGTAGTACCCGCTCACCCTGCGCAATCTCAGCAGCTTTCTCCAACACCTCAGGGTCTTTCTCTGGATTACCGCTGCCGCCTATCACAATTGGTACATCCACTGCCTGAAGCACATCAGCTACAGTCTCTGCAGCTTCTTTTGCTGACGTATCCTTGATATTCGGGTCAGTACTGATCAGGTGAATAGTAACCATATCAGCTCCGAATTCCTTAACATTTTTTTTCGCCCATTCTGCCGGACTATCCATCACGTCTTCATAATTTGATTTTACAGCCTTTGCCATTCCAATAGGCATATCAAAAACATCCATAGTGATATGATTACGGTGCGGCATAGGACTATCAAAATAATAAGGCAGTGCGTTCTCTCCTCCTAATGTGATGATCGACTTCCTGGTCCCGCCGTCTGAAGAAGAAGCACCGAGAGTAACTTCCTGTATCTCGTTCGTCCATTCCTCCATCTTATTGACCTTGAATGTAGAAGGGATCAATTCCTTTGGTTGAGCTACTCTCTTGCTATCATCAATGAGAGGTTTACCAAGCAATTGATCTACAGGATAACCCAGGAGCTGGGAAATATTGATCAAATGCCCGGCTATCTGAGCAGTCTCCTGTCCGAGCAGATAAGCCAGTTGTGGGTTAAGCCCGCCTATGGCATCCATTTCCAGTTCAATATCACCTTCGATGGTTACACCCTCTAAAGCCTCTACTTCCATATCTTTAAGCAGATCGTTTAATTTGGATAAAGTAATCTTTTTTGTCATAAGTAATTCCACCCTTCACATTCCCAGTTTCATAATAATTTTATCAATCTCAACCTGAGCCAAAGAGTTTTCAGGTAGTTCCATTAATGATATACCCTCAAGGTCTAAGCTGGCCAAATCCTCATCATAAGGTACCATTCCAACCAGGTCAAGTTCCAACTGTTTTACTAATTCGATAAGTCGATCCCGGTTCTGTGGAGTTACCTTATTTAATATAACATGCATATGGCTAATATTCAGGCCTATTTCATCTACAAGCTCACGTATACGCTGTGCGGTTTGAAGTCCACGTTTTGATCCGTCAGTTACTACAATAAGTTCATCCACATCCCTGATAATACGCCTGCTCAGATGTTCCAGTCCGGCTGCCGTATCTATAATTGTCAGATCGTAGTTCTTAACGATCCGGTCCATAATTCCTCTTAAAAGGTTATTAGTGTAACAATAACATCCGGGCCCGTCGGGCCTTCCCATAACAAGCAGGTCATATCCATGGCGCTCAGCAAGTATACTGTATATCTTTGATTCAAGCATCCTTTCCTTGTCAACATCAGGAGGCAGATTATCTCTCTCTCTAAGCATGAACTCTCTCTGGTCACCTACTGTCTCCTCAACCGTATCTCCCAGTGCTTCGGGAAGGTTAGTGTCAGGATCTGCATCTACTGCCAGTATTGTCATTTTTTTACTTACCAAGGACCGTATTAGCATTGCTGCGATTGCGGTTTTGCCAGTTCCTCCTTTTCCGGTAATTGCAATAACTCTCAAGGCTACCTCCAAAAATTACTTCTTATTAGTGATTATTATCTTATCAATGGTGATCTTGGCATTCTTTAATGTTACTTTGATACCTTCACCACCACCACCGATCATAGACGGAATATCAAGAGGCATAGTCGGAGCAAATACTCCCTGACCAGGTGCTACCTGGCCAACCTCATCTGCTTTTGCCTCGGTTGGTTTGCTCTTTTCCTCCTCCTCTTTCGAAGGCCATTTTTCTACAACCGGATGTTCTTTATCTATCAAGAACTGTTTTAATTTATCCAGATCATCAACATCATCTTGCGTTGCTACTTTATCTGCAATACTTGACGGGATATCAGAGAGTACTTTATTTTTAAGATCCTTTGGCATCCAGACTGTCCGGTTCCAGCCTCCATCTGCCTGTATGAACTTGGGTGACCTGAAGTAATTGATACCTACACCTAAAAATCCCATGACCTGCTTACCGCCACCGGTTTGTCCTGCCATAGTACTGAATGCCAGCCCGTTAGGAGCCAGGCCTGTATAATCCCGGTCCACCCAGCCTATACCATCCACTTCAGGCATAAAGAAACCTACTACTTCAAAACACCCGCATGAAGTATGTGGATATTCAAAGAAACTATGCAGTTTGATCTTGTTGTATTCACCGCCTGACATTTTCAAGGCAACTTCATTGACACCTGTATATTCTCCTCCTATCACATCCAGGCATTCACCTTTCTCAATAGCGAACTGTGGACCTTCCGGGTCTACTTTTGCAGCAGCTCTACCATCAAACCAGTTGATTGCACCGCATAGTGCGATCCGATCAGGTGTGATCACACATACACTGGTAGGTGCAAAACTCTGGCAAAGTGTACACCCATAGAAATTATCCACATCCTCATCATGAAGGTTCTTTGTCCTTTCATCCCGGGCAGCATATATTTCCATAGCTTTGGTAAGTTCTTCTTCTACCTTTTCAAGGTCTGTGATATATACAGCCTCAATCTTTTCAATAAAAGATAGTTCATTCTTAAAAAGCATCATGGTAGCTTTTGCAATAGGTTCCAGGGATTCCAGACCATTGGCTATCATGTCCTTACTGATCCTCAGCCATACATCATACCGCTGGTTCAAATGCATCATGCCCTGGATATAGTTCTGGAAATCATGATTCCGTCTCTCTACAATAGCTTCCAGGTCCGGTTCTACCAGTGCTCCTGAAATACGGTATATCATTCCTAATGGATAGAGTGAGCCTTCCTCCATTTCTGAGATATCGGGACCGATAAGTGTAAATCCGTCATCTTCAATCTCATTCTCTTCGGCAACTCTGACCAGTTCGAATCCTTTGGATTTAGGGCCTGCAAATTCAATATAAAGATCGTCCTTTCTAACCCTTTCTCCTTCGAACATAGGTGATATTTCAAATGGATATTCGTCTGCCATTATTCTGCCTCTCTTGCGTGTTTATCTCATAACCTGTTTCATTAATGTAAATATTTTCTCATAATTGTGCTGCCACTATTTTAAGTGCCGTTCTAAAATCATCATCATTAAGGTTTCCAAATGACATTTGAGCATTCGGATGATAATGCCTGTCAATAGAAATGACCTTTACCGTAGTAAAGTTCTTTAACGTAGACATCAACTGGCTGGCATAGTAGTAAGTATGACCTATAAAGATCGCAGTATCATAATTGCCATTACCATCAAATCCCTTCCATTTAGGGTCTTTCAAATATGATACTAATGCATGAAGATTTACATAAGTAGCTTCGACATCTGCTTGCTTTAATGCTTTCAAACAGCTTCCTGTTGCTGCTACCGGTATACTTTTACTGTTAAATGTCTTGATAATCTCCGGGAGCCCCGTATCAGCACCAGGTGTCCCCACTATAAGCAGCGGACGCTTGGCTTTTGAAATTATTTTACCAGCCAATTCTGCTTTCACAGGTTTAGCCATCTTTGGTCCTGGCACATTTGCCTTATCAAACGGTACGGCCCGCTTAGTAGTATCTACTGTTTTTTGTGCCATTATACCGACGCTCCCTTGCATAATCTGGGTACATTCGTAGGCTGGAAAGAAACATCCGGCCTTCTGAATGGTCCTTTGATTATCTTTTTCTTTTTCCAGTCAATCTCCCACCCGTGTTCCTGTTCCAGGATCTTAAGCAGCATTTCTTTCTTTGCCAGCGGCAGGTCGGCTTCGCTTCTTACATACACATGCCAGTCATCAGGGAGCTCCCCGAGATACTTCTCGTTAAGTTCAATATAATGTGTGAGTTTGATCATTCTACCCAGGCTGTTATCACCTGGCCTGAAACAGAGCTTGGCCAGCATAGGCAAGGCCTCATCCTTTGTTTCAGCCGATATTAACAGATGTTCGGGAGCAGGTTCCATTAAGTGAGATGAGCCATCCCGTGCATCCAGTATATTCCATTTTTCAGGGTCATAAGGATTCCCGATATAGGCCCGTCTGTATTTAGGTCCGTGAGGTCCAAGTATTACAGGAATACCCATACGGTTGCATCCTGTACCAATAGAAAGGGCCTTCTGGGAAAATGCACCCCATGCCAGTCCTACGGCCCCTATCCTGCATAATACATAATCAGCGATCTCTTCATAATTACCGTCTATATTACGTCCTGCAAAAATACTGGCTACTTTAATAGTAGTTGCAGTGATATGAGCATTTGAGACGCACGAACCTACATTTAACAGGTTGCCTTTTAAGAACCGTCCTCCAAAGCGCTCATATAGTGTCTTGCCATCTTCATTTCTGAACATACCTATATCCATAGCACTGCATCCTGAGGTAACGACAATGAAACTTCGTTTAAGCATCTCCTCCGCAATATCATATATATCACGGCTGCCATCCGGATAGTTGGGACAACCTACAATGGCTACAATACCCGGAGTGGTCCCAAGCACAAGGTTTCTGCCTTCTTCCCTGATCTCAGGATCTCCAATCTGGCCGCGCCCTATTCTTACTTTTCCTTTCTCTTCACGGATCACTTTCTGGGCAGCTTTCTCGATTACATCCAGTACAGGAATACCTTTTGGACATTCTTCCTCACACCTGCCGCATCCTACACATTTATCATGCAGGATCTCAAATAAAGTGAGATCACCACCCGCTGCATCACTCATAGCTACATCTATGTCAAGTCCCTGAGGACATGCGATAACACAGGCACCACACCGACTGCAACTTGAGGTCAGTCTCTTGAACTCTTCATCATCAGGCAGGGCTGTGTAGCCTTTCTCCTTTCTGATAGGTGCCATCTTCAAGGTAAGTTCCGGCGCCAGTTCGCCTATCTTATCAAAATCAAAGAGTAATACGCCGGGCTGGGATCCTGATACAAGATCATCCATAATAGAATTAATATCATCGTTGCTTCGATCAGGTAGATTGTACATGATCTTATCATTAGTAGCGATCACAGGAATATGCAGTTTACTGGCTTCCTTTAATACATCACCTCTAATGCACTGTTCATCTACTACGATCACATCAGGAATACCTGAGCGTATATATTTTAGTTGTTTTGCCATAGATCCTACAATCTTTGCACTGATATTGTATCGTGTCATATCAATTGCAGTACAGCAAAGTCCTACTACCTCTATCTTATCGATAAGCTCATTTTCTTCAACATAGTCAATGATATATGTAACAGCAGCAACGTTATGTCCTATGACAAGCAATACAGGCTTTTTGGAATCTATCAGTCCCATCCCTATTTCGGCAAGAGGGGCATTTTCATCGCTTTTAGGAAAGCCAAGACATGATATCTGGATTATATCAGATACTTCCATACCCACGTGATCAAGCATACCTGCATGAAGGGCCTTTGAGTCAAAATCAAGTGCACTTCCTTCCTGTCCGGCATGAGCAGTTGCTATAAGCTGGGTTATCTGTTCTTCCACATAGTTCAGCACAGGGATAAAATCCCCGATAGTCTCCGGACGAATACCCAGTACTGTCTGGGTATTAGGGGCTTTTATATTACTGGGTCCCACATCAATAGGATGGTCGGCTCCGAAGCGCTCGATAAGGTAATGTAGCAGATGTCTGCCGTGACCGGCATGTGCAGACGCACCTGTTATGGTCCTGACCATGGCTTCACGGGCCTGATGGGCCTCCATGTTGATCCCACATGCCCCTTCCTTATTACCTGTAAGGTCACACTTCCCGTAAGTACAGTAGCAGCACAGGTCACAAATTGGAGAATAAACAGGTTCATACCTGCCAAGTAACCGTCTGTCCCAGTCACGCAGACCATGTATTCCAGGTGAAATGGTAGGACCATGTGCTTCTTTTTTTTCTTTTTCTTTTTCTTCTTCTTCGACTTCTGCACCTGTAATATTACCTATATTTATCTGGACATTTTCCAGATCTTCTATAATAAATCTGCCTTTTTTTAAAACCATTTCAATTATACTCTCCTGTGTTGGTCAGACCTGCTATTGCATGTTGATATTTTTTTTTATTATAAAATTATTATGCAGTCACTGTGTAAAATTATTCATTTTAAATTGATGATTGGAATTTTAGCCCATATTTATTTGTATATTATTAAACTGTTTCGCATATATCATTATTAAATATATGAATTGTTAATAGGTGTTGGTAAATATTTACACCTCTGCTGATCGCACAACATCATCCAAAAAGGTATTTCTTCCAGTACCCAGGACTTGATCTCACCTGGCAAGGCCCCTTCTTTGACCATATCCATAGCCTGGCGGTAAGTCCGGATTATCGTTCTTATCATCTCAGGATTCATACACCTGCCTACTACTTTTAGTGCCTCAACACCTGCATCCATCAGATCACCAATGCTGCATAAGGAACAGTCAGTACCTGCATCCAGTATATTGTGGATCCTTCCGTCTGTAGATACTATATAATTTGCTCTACAGGGCAGTCCCAATTTGATAGCTTCATCAGCATTGTGTATCAAATGACAGGTGCCGTTAATGTTAGAGCAGCCGAACTGACCAAAGACCTCCAGGGCTACACCCAGACCATTTAATTGACTGATCTCTTCAATAGTTATCTTGAAAGGCAGTACTACTTTCGACACACCCATACCGGCAAGGAACTCGACCTGACCCCTGTTAAAAGTATTAAGCAATACACTGGCATGTATGGGCAGCCCAAGGTCCAGTTCACTCAATAATGCAAGAGCACCGAATTCACCTACGATCAGAGCATCAACTCCTGCATCAACTCCACACATGACATGCCTGATATACATCTCTTCCATTGCATCAGCCATGAATGGCGTATTAACAGTATAATCTACCAGCACGTTTTTACCATGAGCATATGAGACAATATCAGCCAGTTCAATCTCATCCTTTACATTACAGCTCCGCCCACGACCGGATAAATTAAGGTTCACCAGTCCCGGTGTTTCCATACCCAGGTATATCTCATCGGCACCTGCTTCAATTACATTAACAGCCGTAGACATTGATTCTGCTGGTGCCATAAGGTTCATGTTATCACCTGTACTCTCTATCTATAAGTCCCTGATTATACCGGCCAGCAGTTGTGCTACGCTGATCTTGCTTACTGCCTTTTCAATTGTATCTGTAGCGATCACGTCTTTTACACCGGAATGATACAGTTTTATCAGGGCACTTCCTGTAAGAACCGGATGTATACAGGCAATATAAATATCCCCTGCGCCCTGGTTTTTCAACATGCGTACTGCTTCTGCCATTGTACCTCCTGTTGCCACTATATCATCCAGGATAATTACATCCCTGCCTGCAACATTCAGGTTCTTGGGAGTCACCTGTACAGTATCACCTGAGAGGCGCTTTTTTTCAAGATGGTCATAATCTATTTTTAATTCATAAGCTGCAGAAGCTGCCAGTTCCTTTGCCCCTTTATCAGGAGCAAGTATAATAGGCTGGTTCAGGCCCATATCCCGGATATATTCTCCGACCAAGTAGGCAGCGTTCACATTTACTGCTCTGCACCTGAAATGATCAAGTACTGCTTCCTCATGAATATTTACTGTAATAACATTATCTGCCTCTATTGTACGGGCTATAACCCTGGCACTTAATGCTTCCCCTGGATTGAACTGCTTATCCTGACGTGCATAACCCATATACGGGATGATTACATGGATGCGATTAGCAGTAGCACATGCATCGATAAGTTGCAGCAGTGCTATCAGATCAGAATCTGTGACAGTGCTCTGGATAATAACAGCTTCCTGACCTATATCATCCAGTATGCGAATATATAACTCATTATCAGGAAAGTTCTTAAACTCACACAGTGCAAGTTCGCAGTCTAATGCGAAAGCTACTCTACTTGATAGCAATTGCGAAGCTGGTCCTCCTATTATCTTCAAGATTATTTCCCTCAAGAGTTCAGTTTAGATGGGTATAATACATTAATAGTTATATGCTTATTGTTATGTTCTTTTTCTTCATGACAACAGCATTTTCGCCATCATTGTAATAACCCTGTTCCACCCACTCCGGAACAAATCCATGTTTAAGATAAAACTGCTGGGCAGCAATGTTATTCAGTCTTACCTCAAGACTTATATTTTGTGCGCCTTTTTTCCATAGAACTGAAAAAATAGTATCGATCAGATTAGAACCTACGCCTAACCTGCGGTATTTCTCTCTTACTGCCAGAGTAAAGATCCGCCCTTTACCTGGCATGGAAATAAAGCCAACAACAAATCCTGCTATTTCATGCTGATAAACTGCCACATAAAAGCCATCTGAAACCGTTTCATACAGTTCCATATATATATAAGGGTCGTGTTCTTTAAAGATCTCCCACTCTATCTTGATAATATCATTGAAATCTTCTGGTTGAAAAGGTCGAATAAAGAACAATTTAACACCCTATCATACTTAAAGGTTTAACAGGTCTTTAAGTTCCAGCCCATCTCCACCTAATGCGGAAAGTCTACTTGAGATCTCATCCACACTAATAAATAGCTCATTACGTGTCCCGTCTTCAATAATCTCCTTTATAGTAATCTCCTGTCTGGTAAACCCATGATCAAATATCTCGTTGATTATTTCCCCATACGAAGAAGCAATGATCTTTACGCAATCAAATATCTCATGGTTTGTGATAGCATCTTTTTCATCAATTTCTACATTGACCAATGTCTTTGAAATAATTTTTTTATCATTTTTCAAATATTCATATACCAGGTTTTTAAGTTTTTCAATTTTATTAAGGTTGATCAGGGATGACAGATGTTCATCAGCCATGATATTGCAAACCTCCTCGGCAATATAGACTATACTAACATCCTTTATATCACCAGGTACTGTGATATTGATCTTTTTTGTGCTTTTTTTATTCTTCATATCTAACTGGAAGTCCTCACCATCATATATCCTGGTAATGATGTATTCGGAAATGTCAAGTTGCGTGATTCGTTCTTCCTTGTGGATCAAACCTGTTTTTGAGCGAACAGGAAGGGATATTTCATTGATGAACTTCTTAATTTTCAATGGAACATCAGCATAAACAGTTTCATACGTATAAGAAAGTCCATTGAGATTAAACGTAATATTGCCTGTTACTTTATCATTGCTACCTAAAATAAGATGGGTCCTATTTGCTCCATACACTCCGAACCATAAGAATGATTCAAGTTCACTGCGGATGTTTTCTGCCATTAAGGCAATTTCATTTTTTGAGTGTTTAACAAACTGATCCAGATCTGCTTTCAACCGGGTTCTTTGTCCATATATGCAGTTAGTAGCAGACTCATTTAAAGTATCCTTGCATTGTTCAACAGGATCTATATTATATTTTTTTGACAGGATTTCAATAGTTTTAGCAAAATCACTATGAAAGGCTTCCATTACCGTAGTTTTTTTATAGTATTTTTTTTCTTCTTGATTGATCAGGTTGTTTAATTCAAAAGATTCATTTTCAAGAGGGAGAATCTTTTCTATTACATTGAGAAAATGGTTTATGTCATCTATGACATTCCTTTGAACAGTTAAGGGTACAGCATCCTGGTAAACAAAAGTCATCTAAACCTACCTTTATGATATGTATTGGTAATTGTTTAAAAACGTTTTTGATATTATATAATCGTGACTGTTACATTATTAATTGCTAAACTTAAAATCTGTTTTTTTCAGATAGCCTAAATTATACTACTCCGCAAGTGT
>LGVC01001059.1_pt2 | contig 12338 bp, 12 predicted proteins | sample 469851 | NCBI WGS metagenome assembly LGVC01 (sample SAMN03857202, study PRJNA290197) | marine sediment metagenome | biome: ocean floor; feature: cold seep; material: sediment; isolation source: sample #5133, Elevator 3A push core 47, collected at Hydrate Ridge North... ...
CGCACAGGTCGAAACTTCTCACAACCAACTGATCTCACAGGCATACCCACTTATGATAGGCATGCGGGTCAATCGAATGTCGCAAATCGATATTGAAAAAATATGCGATTTAGAATAAGTTGAGTTACCGACTCGTTGAATTGATACCATCTGCTCGTTGACCACATATATCAGTGAACCTTATGATTCGTCAAACCTTTCAGAATATTCTCTCCCTCGTGCAGCGACCGAGCCACTATCTCGGCTCGGAACCGAATGCGATTACCAAAGATCCTGCAAAGATACGCCTGCGATTTGCCCTGGCCTTTCCTGACCTCTACGATATCGGGATGTCGCACCTTGGGATGAAGATACTCTATCACATACTGAACAGCCGCACGGGGGTTTGTGCGGAACGTGTTTTTGCGCCAGGAGAGGACATGGAGGCACAATTGCGGGCAAAAGGCGTCCCGCTTTGTTCTCTGGAGACCAGGACTCCTCTTTCCCGCTTTGACATATTAGGCGTCAGCCTGCTCTATGAGCTGAATTACACAAACATACTGACCATACTCGATCTTGCGGGAATTCCCTTTTTTTCGCGCGAAAGGGATGAATCGCATCCGGTCGTCATTGCCGGGGGGCCATGTGCCTTTAACCCTGAACCGTTGGCTGATTTTTTTGATGCGATTGTTGTCGGTGACGGCGAGGAGGTCATCTGCTCGTTGACCGATTCATGGATGGACTGGAAGAAATCGGGAGAAAATCGGAAATCGCTTCTTAAGGCGTGGGCTGAAATAGAGGGTGTCTATATCCCTTCCTTTTTTGAGTGCTCCACCAGCGCGGACGGCTTCCAGGTCCTTACCCCCCTCTATCCGGGGCACGCAGTGGTCAGAAAACGGATCGTTGCGGATCTGAACAAGGCGCCCTTTCCGGATCATCCGATTGTCCCTTTTGGAAAACCCGTTCATGACCGGCTCAGTCTTGAAGTGGCGCGAGGGTGCACAAGGGGATGCCGTTTCTGTCAGGCCGGAATGATCTACAGGCCGGTCAGGGAGCGCGCGCCAAAAGATCTGATTGATCTCGCAGAAAAGGCCCTTCGTGCGACCGGCTATGATGATGTCTCTCTTCTTTCTTTGAGCACCGGCGATTACACGAGTATACTTTTTCTGCTTTCGGCCCTGATGATGCGATGCGAGTCGGAAAAGACAGCAGTATCCCTGCCCTCTTTGCGTGTGGGAACACTGACCCCGGAAATTATGGAGCAGATAAAGAGGGTTCGCAAAACAGGCTTTACGATCGCTGTTGAAGCCGGAACAGAGCGCCTGCGAAACGTCATCAACAAGAATATTTCAGAACAGGATGTAATAGCTACTATAGAAAACGCTTTTGGACTCGGGTGGAGTGTCATCAAGCTCTATTTTATGATAGGGCTTCCCACGGAGACTGAAAAAGATCTGGAAGAAATCGTCTCCCTTGTTCAAAGGCTTCGGCAAATCAAGCCCGAGAAAAGGCAGGGGGCTTTGAATGTGTGTGTTTCGACATTCATTCCAAAGTCGCACACCCCCTTTCAGTGGTCGCCCCAGATCTCTCTGGCGGAAAGCAGGGCAAAGCTGACATGGTTGAGGCAAAGAATCAAAGGCAAGGGCGTTAGATTTAAGTGGCACAGCCCGGAGATGAGTATACTGGAAGGTCTCCTGGCCAGGGGCGACCGGCGACTGAGCTCCCTGCTCGTGAATGCATACAGGCTCGGATGCCGGTTGGACGGCTGGAGCGACAAGATGCGCTTTGATCTCTGGGAAAAGGCAATGGAGATATCCGGCGTGGATATCGACTTTTTTACCACACGCCAAAGGTCGATAAGTGAGCCTCTCTGCTGGGACCATATAGATTCCATGGTCACAGAGGACTACTTGAAAGATGAATGGAAGAAGGCCCTGCAGCAGTCGTCTACGTCTGATTGCCGCACAGGGGAGTGTAATCTCTGTGGCGTATGTGAGCGTGCCGGGATCGAACCCGTGACGTTTTTTGAACCCCGAACAGACCGGTTTCGGACAAAAGAGGAAACAGAAAAAAAGCGGTCTTACAGGAGGCTTCGAATATCCTATTCCAAAAGGGGTGAAGCCAAATATTTCGGCCACCTGGAGTTGATAAATATCTTTACGCGCGCGTTCCGCAGGGCGGACATACAATTGAAATACTCACAGGGCTTTCATCCGATGCCGAAGATCTCCTTTGAAACAGCTCTTCCAGTCGGGATAGAGAGCATCAGGGAGCACCTGGCAATCGAGGTTGACTCAAGGATCAGCCCTGCGACTGTGGTAAAATGTCTCAACCACGAACTGCCGGAGGGGATAAGGATCACAGACGCTCTTCCCTGTTCGGGAAAACCTGATTCAGGGGCCGACAAAATCATATCGTATACAGTCAGGCTGAAAAACAGAGAGTTTCCTGAATCCGCGTTAGTCCGCTTTTGGGAACGTGATACATGGCCGGTCACAAAGCAAAACCGCAAAGGGAGATCAACGCAGATTGACCTCAGGGCCGTAATCAGAGAAATCAGATTAGAAGCTCCCGACGAACTGATGATGACGGTGAATGGAGGCCCGGGGCAGAGCGTGCGGCCTGTGGAGGCGATAACAAGCATCTTCGGATTCCCTGAAGAGGTGTTGAGACAGGCGGATATATTGAAAGGGTAATGGGTGTGAATCACGGCAATGACAAAATCCATGTCCCCCTGACGAGTATTTAGAGGTTTCGGNNTCGGGGGTCAGGTTTCAGGGGTCGGCAGGATTTGGCAGAATGCTTCATCCGGAGGCTGACAGCTAAAGGCTTACAAGGTGTGATATATGTCCAAGGAACTGATTATAAATGACACGAAGCACGAAACGCGTGTTGCTCTGCTTGAAAACGGAAATCTTGAAGAGCTGATCGTGGAAAGACACATGGAAGAAAACATCACGGGAAACATTTACAAGGGAAAGGTGGTCCGTGTTCTTCCAGGCATGCAGGCTGCCTTTGTCAACATAGGGCAGGATCAGGCCGCCTTTATCTATGTCACGGATGTATACTTCGGCACGGAAGAATATGAACGGCTGCTGGGAGTGGACGCGGATGAAGAAAACAAAGAGACGCCTTCAAAGAGCCCTTCATTGGAACCAAGTTTCCATATAGAAGATGTCCTTTGCAAGGGCCAGGATATCCTCGTTCAGGTGTCAAAGGCCCCGATAGGATCAAAGGGGGCGCGGATTACGTCTCATGTTTCAATACCCGGACGGTTTCTGGTCCTGATGCATACTACGAAACACATCGGGATATCGAGACGTATCGAAGAAGAAAAGGAAAGGGCAAGGCTGAAAGAGATAATCAGTGAACTGAGACCGGAACCATACGGGTTTATCGCAAGGACATTGAGTGAAGGGGTGAACAAAAAGAAGATCGCTTCAGAGATAACTTTTCTGGTCCAATTGTGGGAAAATATTCAGAAGAAATATGACAACACGGCCGGACCTTCCCTTCTGCATATGGAGCTTGATGTCACTCTGCGGGCCGTGCGTGATCTCTTTACCCAGGAGGTTGACAGACTGGTTATTGATTCTGCGACCGGATACGATTCGATCCTCCGGTTTCTGGATACGTTCATGCCCGGGTTCAAAGACTATGTCGAACTCTACGACGGTCCCCAGCCGATCTTTGACGCCTATAATCTGGAAACAGAGATAGCGAGGGCACTGAAAAAGAAGGTCTGGCTGAAGTCCGGCGGACATATCGTGATCGAAAACACGGAGGCATTTGTTGTAATAGATGTAAATACAGGGAGGTATGTCGGCAAACACAACTTGGAGGAGACCGTGCTAAAGCTGAACCTCGAAGCAGTAAAGGAGATAGCTTATCAGATCCGTCTGCGAAATATCGGCGGGCTTATTGTTATCGACTTCATTGATATGGAAAAGGAGGTAAACCGCGAAAAGGTCTTCAATGCCCTTACCAATGTCCTCAAGAAAGATCGAATCAAGACAAATGTCCTTCCCATGAGCGCAATGGGTCTAATAGAGATGACCCGCAAACGGACGCATGAAAACCTCAACAGGATGCTTTGCGAACCATGTTTCTATTGTGAAGGGGAAGGATATCTCAAGTCAAAACGGACGGTATGCTACGACATATACAGAGAGGTCATGCAGGAAGCCGGTGATGTGGCAGGCGACAGGATTACTGTGAAGGTTCACCCGGACGTGGCGGACCTCTTTATGGGAGAGGAGCACAACGTAGTGGAATCCTTAGAAAGAAACTTGACACAAGAGATAGTAATCCTTGCAGACAGCCGATTTCATGTTGAACAGTACGAAATCAACCTGAAGAACAGGATGACATGAAAGGATACATTCTTTATGGATGAAGCCCTAATACGAAAAGGGGTTCGCGAGGGGATCAGAGGTGTCGAATCGATTGATTGCGGATATCTGGATGTTCTGGCATATAGGTATCGTAAAAAAAGAGATATCGATATAGAAATCGAACAACCCGAATTCACTTCTCTCTGTCCCCTGACAGGACTTCCCGATTTTGGCCGCATTATCATACGGTACACGCCGGACAGCAAGATAGTGGAACTAAAATCCCTGAAATATTACCTGCTTCAGTACAGAAACGTGGGGATCTTCTATGAATATCTCGCAAACAAGCTCATCGAGGACCTGGTGGCTGTTCTTCAGCCAAAATCCATGGAAATCAAAGGGGTGTTCACAGCAAGAGGAGGGATAACAACGACTGTTACCGCACAATATCCATAGCCCTTATGGATCTGGCCATTTCAAGTTCCCCTTAGGGGGAATCTAAACGATTTTTTTCGTCCCCGTTCCTAACTTAATGACATTGCGCCACAATGAAGATGATGGAGGCAAGCGAGGGATAGAGGTTATTCATGTTTTTCAAAAAAGCGGATACCATTGTGGGTGTTAGTCTCATTCTGTCTCTGTTTATCGTTGGATGCGCTACATCAGAGAAGAACCGTGGTGATTTGTCCGGGGCTGACACCGTCTGGAAGAAAAAAATTGTTGTGCTGCCGTTTGCAGACCTTCCCGGATATGAAGCAGAAGAGCTCGGGCTAATCGCAACACGGCAATTCAGACAAGCCCTGGTAAAAGATTGCAAAGGACTTGTCGTTGAAGACGAAAAAAGAGGGCGTCATCTCGAAGCGCTGGTCAGAACCCCGGAAGGGATGGGTTCCATGCAGGTAACGAGAGTGGCGCGGGCGCTCGGATTAAATGCCATACTCACAGGCGAGCTTCCTGCTATTAAAACCTTTGAACAGAAGGAGGGGATATGGCCGTTTCGAAAGATCGTTCCCGCTGTATCCCTTGAACTTGAGGTCCGGCTCTATGATGTTGAAACAAGAGCAATCCTGTTAAGCGAACGGGCCAAGGCAAGCACGAAGATACCGGAGGCCCTGTCACAGAGTGGCGATCAGCATTGCGATTTCGAGGTTGTGACGCGGCTCTTGCAGGAAGCCGTCCATGAACTTTCCCGCAGGGTTTGCGGCGTAATGAAAGAAGAACCCTTCAAGGGATACGTCATATCCCTTGAAGGTGACAAAGTGGAGATTTCCGCCGGCGCAGATACCGGTCTGCACAAGGGCGACGTGCTGAAGGTCTTTGGATGGGAACCGCCGCTTGAAGGCAAGGACGGTCAGGTATTCCTGATTTCAGGTCCCTGTATCGGAGAAATAAAGGTGGAGGAGGTCTTTCAGCATACATCGATTGCGGAGGTTATTTCGGGGGTCGACCTTGACAAGAGCAATTGCGTGAAAGCAAAATAGGCGCACACGATGTCGCAAACCTGTTTTCCGGTTTTTGCCTGCACGATCTCTCTCCGGAACCGTCCACACTCCGGCAAGGATTTCACGAAGCCGGGAAGCATGCGCCTAAGGATCAGGACAGCGCCCGATTCTCCTCTGTGTTCCACCGCATAATCGACATACCTGAGGATGGTCTTTTTGCGCTCATCAAGCGTTATTGGCAAGGGGCTCCCGCCCTTGAGAAGTTCTATGGACTGGCCGAACAGCCATGGATTTCCCAAGGCCCCTCTTGCAATCATCACCCCGTCGCATCCTGTCTCTGTGAGCATTTTCAACACATCGCCGGGTGCACGAATATCGCCATTGCCTATAATGGGAATGGAGCTTATTTCCTTGACCCGCGCAATGAGAGACCAGTCAGCCCGGCCTCCGAATTTCTGAGCCACAGTCCTGGGATGCACGGTCACGGCATCAACACCGCATTCCTCTGCAATCCGCGCAAGTCTCAATGCCTCCTCGCCCGAAGGGGTCCATCCGGTACGCATCTTTATGGTCAAGGGGATTGAAATGGCTTTTCTCACCTCTGCCAGGAGTCTTCTACAGAGACTCGGGTCCCGCATAAGCGACGACCCTGAAGCGTTTTTGAGGATTTTCCTGGCAGGGCATCCGAAGTTGATATCAACTATGTCCGCACCTTTCTCTTGTGCGATGACCGCCGCCTCTGCCATGGTCCCGGGGTTTGATCCAAAGATCTGTACGGAAAGAGGACGTTCTGAAGGCATGGTTCGAAGGAGAAAACCGGTTTTTTTATTGTGTTGAACAAGGCCGTTAGCGCTGATCATTTCGGTCGTAACCAGGGCGCATCCCGTCTCTTTGATGATCCTCCGGAACGGAAGATCCGTAATGCCGGCCATAGGCGCCATGATCAGGGGATAGTCGAGCTTTACGCTTCCGATCTTCATAGTCCGGGATTCTCTTTGCCGATAGAGGAGAGGTATTCCTCCCATTCCACGGGAAAAAGATATTTTTTTCTTGTATTGCACTCCTTGCACGCGGGGACAACATTCCCTTTCGTGGACTTTCCTCCTCTCACTATCGGAGCAATGTGGTCCATGGTCAGTTCACGAGGAGGGAAAGACCTGTTGCAGTAGTGGCAGGTTCCCCTTGCAAGTCGCCTCTTCCACCATTCTGACTGCCGGAGCACACGGGCCTTTTGCCGCTCTCGCCCCATGTGGGCATCGTCACAGCAGCTTGTAAAAGGTTCATAAGATTTCCTGCGCTTTGTCATGCTTGCATCTTAGTGACATCCCGGGGTTATTTCAAGGCAAAAAGAGACAGGGGGAATAGCGAGGAGAAACAGCGCTATTGCAATAGAACAGATCACGTGCTATTATCAAAAAAAAAGGCATCCACCACCCTTAAGGGAGAATGGGGATTCCGAATGAGGAGACTCGCATGAAATACTACAAAACAGTCATTATTTCTATTCTTACGGTTTTGGCGCTTTTCTTTCTTTGCACATGCGGAACCGAAGCCGAACAAAGCAGCGCCGCGGGTGTGCGGAAGGCAGCTCCGGGTTTCTCTATTATGGACGTATCAGGTAACACGATCAGCCTCGATTCCCTCAGAGGCAAACCTGTTTTTATCAATTTTTTTGCAACATGGTGCGGTCCATGTCGGGCAGAGATATCGAATTTTGTCCGATTGTACAAAAAGTATAACTCTCAAGGTTTCGAAATAATAGGCATTTCTCTGGATCAGGGAGGTCTGAGCAAAGTCAAGCCCTTTGTGCTCGATCATCAGATCAATTACCCTGTGGCATTGGCAAGCAAGGAAATCATGAGCAAGTATACCGGGATTGCAGCAATCCCTACCACTGTTGTTGTTGATAAAGACGGTATGATAGACCAGACAATTGTTGGAAGCCGTCCCGGAAAAGCGTTCGAGAAAATGGTGGTACGGCTCTTGGAAAAATAGAGTCCTATGGGCGAGCCCTATGTCCGGGGTTTTGCAAGTATTTCAGAGACGTACAGATCTAAAAAGCGGCTGGAAGCGGCTGATTTTACAATGGCCACGGTATCCGAGCCTTTGACCGTGCCTGCCACTGCCACGACGTTCTTTCCTTCTTCAATCAGGCCCCCGTCGCACGCCTCCATCACAATCTCGCAACAGACCTTTATTCCCTGACCGAGACGTCGTAAGGTGTTAGCCATAATAATAGTAGGATAAGTTCCTGAAAACTTGGTGGCAAGTCCTACTTCAAGGGAATGAGTAAGTATCGTCCCCTGGTAGATATGCCCGCCGAGTTCCAGGATCTTTTTGTGGGCCTCCTGTGAGAACTCGTTCCGGTTCGGTTTCGTAAAACCGGTACTGTGTCCCACCACCACTAAATTTACGTCTTTCCCTTTGAGTCTGCCGGCAACCATAAGACCCGTGTCTCCTGAGGTGGAAGCGATCACTATGTCCCTGTAGTCCTCCTCAGCCACCAGGTTTTCAATAATGTCGATACATTTCTCGGTATTGTGTCTGCCGGGCTTCTCAAAGTATTCAACCGTTCTTCTCATAATCGCATCTCCTTGCAAATATTGCATCGCTGAATGCAAATCAGGCTAAGCCCCCTAAAACTCGTTGACAGTTATATCTTTTTGAAATATTAACGAATAATGGTTTCATTGTCAACACGCCTTTTCAGAATGCATGGCCCCGCAATGGGGTTGCCCCTAATGAACGGGGACGAAATAACTTCCCCAACTCATCTAAAAAATCGGCTTTATTTACGAGTCTCTTTTGAGAAAGAGGGTGTGTATTCAAAATTCGGGAATTGTTTTCATCAAAATATCAAAAAATGCTAAAAATCGTGATTTTGAGGCAAACCTCTCGTGTATTGCTAAAGAAAAAAGGCTTGATTTGATCGTTGCGAGGTGCTTGAAATACTTCAGCCTTCTACCTTCAGTCTATCCACCTCAACCGTTACGATTTTTGTTACGTTTTTGTTCAATAAAGCTTATAATACAAAATTGGAAAGATTGCTGAAAAAGGGTTTATCATTAACTTGACGCACATTACGGGATAAGGAAGGATAAGAAAACTATGAAATCGGCGATATTCTTCCTTTTTGTCATGTTGAGTTTCATGGCGCTCAATTTCGGCGTTGTGGGCGCCGGGGATAGAATAACCTTCTGGACGACCGAGGTGGAAAGGGACCGTCTCGGTATCCAGCAGGAGATCGCCGGCGAGTTTACAAAGGAAACAGGGATTCGTGTCCGTGTGATCCCCGTGGACGAAAACTTCCTGGCCGCAAGGGTCACGGCCGCTTATGCCGCCAGGTCCCTCCCTGATGTATTGTACCATCCCATCGATTTCACCATCGGCTGGCTAAGGGAGGGGATACTGGATGAACAATCCTCCACCCGGGTGGTGGACGAACTTGGCAAAAAGACCTTTAGCCCCGGTCCATTGAATCTCGTGCGGGAAAATGGGGGCTATGCCGCAGTGCCGTTGGATGCGTGGGGTCAGCTCCTTCTCTTTCGCAAGGATCTCTTCCACGAAAAGGGACTCCCCGCACCCGACACCTGGGACCGGATACTAAAAGCGGCAAAGGCTCTCAATAATCCTCCCTCAATCTGGGGCTTTGAGGTGGCAACAGACCCGGGCCAGACGTACACCCAGCAGGTATTTGAGCACCTTGCCCTCTCAAACGGGGTCAGTCTGACCGGCAGCGCCAAAGGCTCCGAAGGGGAGATCAATCTAAATACCTCCGAAATGGTGGAGACCCTGAGATTTTACAAGGCGCTTTCCCTTTTCACCCCGCCCGGGAACATAAGCTGGCTCCATACTCGCATGGACTATCTCTCGGGGAGGGCAGCTATGATCATCTGGTCGCCTTTTATCTTAGACGAACTCTCCGGGCTTCGCAAAGACCAGCCCGTTCTGCCTGATATAAAGAAGAATACACCGGGGTTTCTGGCCGGGAACACCGGTCTTGTCACCGTCATACACGGGCCGAACGGATCGGCCCAGTACGGTCAGATAAACTGCCTCGGAATCACACGGGATGCCGTGATCCAGCCTGCCAAAGAGTGGGTGAAATTTCTCCTGGGTAAAGGATATCTCCGGTGGTTGGGTATGGCGCCGGAGGGTAAACTGCCCGTTCGAAAGGGGACCAGGGAGGCGCCACGCTGCTTTATAGATGGCTGGCTTGACCTCGATTTTGGCGTTGACACGCGGGCCAGGATCTCCCGCTTTTACGGGACGGACGTGGCCGAGGCCATGACCCAGGGGGTGGACGGCCTTGCCCGCTGGGGGTTTGCAGAGGGCAGAGGCGCTCTTATATCCAAGATATACGGCACAAAGATGATTCCCGAGATCCTCAAGCGTTTTCTTGACAGGGAACTGAGCGCAGAGGAGGCTGCCCGGTTGATAGATGATAGGGTGAAGACGCTCCAATGACCATAGAAAAAAATGTCGCATATCGAACAAGGAATAATGAATGTCGAAGGAATGTTATGAGAAGATAGATGTCATCACTTAAGCGCACGCACTACAGGGAGGGCCGTCTTGCCTTCTGGATGCTGACACCCACGTTTGCGGTGGTCCTTGCCTTTGTTCTCTTCCCGGTTATCTGGAACCTGTGGCTCTGTCTGAAACCCGTCTCTTTAGCCGACCTCAGAGGAGACGCCCTGTTTCACTTTAACCTTACCCTGGATAACTTTTGGAGGGTCTTTTCCGATCCCGACTTTGGGACGGTGCTTTTGACCTCCCTCACATATACCATAGGGGGAAGCCTCCTTTCCATCCTCTTAGGTCTGGCCGCGGCTCTTCTGGTCTGCGGGAAGTTTCGTGGACGCGCCTTTTTGAGGGGGCTTTTCATCTCCCCGTATATCGCGCCTGTGGTGGCGGTCACCTTTACCTGGAGCTTTATCCTGGACCCCCAATTGGGTGTCTTAAACCGATTGGCGTTGGATAGCGGCCTCCTGACCCGGCCGATACCCTTCCTCTCCCAGCGCTGGCTCGACCTGGAGGTCCTGGGGGTCGGTTTTCGCATCCCCCTGGCGCTTACATCGGTGATCCTCTTTGAGGGGTGGCGCTATTTCCCCTTTGCATTCCTCTTTATCCTTGCGCGTCTCCAGGGCATCCCCAATGAACTCTATCATGCGGCATCCGTGGACGGGGCCACACCGTTTCAGCGTTTTTTTCATATTACCGTGCCGCAGCTTGCCACCGTCCTGTCAACACTCTTTCTCTTCAGGTTTATCTGGACCTTTAACAAATTTGATGATGTGTTTCTCCTCACAAGAGGCCAGGCAGGGACAAAGACGCTGCCGTTAAATGTGTATGATTACGCCTTTGGTGAGTTCAACATAGGGGCGAGTTCGGCAACGGCCATGGTCCTGTTCGGGGTCCTGGCCATCTTTATTTTTGTCTACTTTCGATGGGGCGTTAGAATTGAAAATTGAATATTCAATCAAACTGCGTAGAGAACGATTAGAGAACTGCATTATCCGGTTCCTCAGAATTACCGGGATACTTTTTTTCATTATAATGGTGGCCTTTCCCTTCTACTGGATGATAGTCTCCTCTTTGAGGCCTCTGGAAGAGATCGTCATGAATCCCGCGAATTTGGGGTTGGATATCGGAAAAATCGATTTCAAGGCATATTATGACGTCCTGTTCGATCATGGTTTTTTGAGGTATATCTCCAACAGCATCTATGTCTCCGCCATAACCGTGGCGCTCTCCCTGGTCCTGGCAACAGTTGGGGGATACGCGGTGACGCGGCTTCGGTTCAGGGGCCGGGCGTTTATGTCGTACAGCATCCTGATCATCTACATGTTCCCGGCCATTGTCCTGGTGATCCCCCTTTACGTGATTTTTTCCTATATGGGGCTGAGGGACTCTATTCACGTGCTGATCCTGGTATACCTTGCACAGACCCTTCCCGTGGCGCTTTATATGCTTATGAGCTACTTCAAGACCCTGCCTGTGGAGATGGAACACGCCGGGCTGATGGACGGGTGCACCCGTTTTGGCGTGATATGGAGGATCATTATCCCGCTATCCGCCCCTGCCCTGGCAAGCGTGGCCCTCTACACCTTTATGATCGCATGGAACGAATTTCTTTTCGCCTTTATGTTCCTGGACACCCCTGATAAATTCACCATCTCCAGGGGTGTGGTCCAGTTGGCCGGCAGCGTACATCTNTTTCTTTTCTTTGAACGGCATCTCGTGCGGGGAATGACCGCGGGGGCGATGAAGGGCTGAGAATGGCTTCTCTGACGCTGAAAGGGATCGGGAAACGGTTCGGGAGGGTGACAGCCTTGTCAGGGGTCGACCTTCATGTGAAAGACGGGGAGTTCTGCGTCCTCCTGGGTCCCTCGGGTTGCGGCAAGAGCACCCTTCTGAATGTTATTGCAGGGCTGGAATCACAGGATGAAGGGAGTGTCCGGTTGGATGGTCATTCCATTGACCGTCTCACCCCCCGTGACCGGGACATGGCCATGGTCTTTCAGAGTTACGCCCTCTACCCCCACATGACGGTGGCAAAAAACCTCGGTTTCGGGCTTCG
>LGVC01005177.1_pt2 | contig 12186 bp, 14 predicted proteins | sample 469851 | NCBI WGS metagenome assembly LGVC01 (sample SAMN03857202, study PRJNA290197) | marine sediment metagenome | biome: ocean floor; feature: cold seep; material: sediment; isolation source: sample #5133, Elevator 3A push core 47, collected at Hydrate Ridge North... ...
TCAGCCTTTTTCATATATGTCGTATCAGTGTTTTGACTGATAGACCCTTTGTCGCTTCATGGCGATCATCTCATCTTTCGAATCATTTCAACCGTTTTCACTGACTCAAGTTGTCACCTCAATTAGAGACTAAATTACCATCGTTTTATATCCCTTTTCAAGATTCGCCGCATCGAACTGCCAAATTTTATCAAAATATACAATATGTGGGAAGTTCCAGCTTACCAAAATATCCGCACCTGCCATTGTTGCCATCGCGATATGCCCGGCATCGAACGGTGATACATAACTGTTTTATGTCAATCGCGCCAATAGAGGTATGATGGGGGTCACTATCTACAGGAGGCTAGTGATTTGGTTTGTGTTCGTCTCGCTGCTGTCACTCGGTTTTGCGACCATGATGGGCGTTTATTCCATCGACAAAATCGTCATGAAACAGGCGCAGGACGACGTTAGATCGGATCTTATCGTGGCGCAGGAGGTATACAACTACAAGATGGAGCAGATCCGGGATTCGGTTCGTTTCACAGCGAATATCGAACCAATCCAGACCGCGCTGGCTGATAACGATACTGACGTTCTAAAATACAAATTAAGAAGAATAATGGATGATAGGGGGCTTGACTTTCTTGCGATCACGGATGCCACGGGGAATGTGGTGGTGCGTGGGCAGAGTAGTGCTTATGGGGATTCGCAGGCAGACGACCCGCTGGTGATGCGATCGCTTGCCGGCATGACTGTGGTATCAACCGAGATCATTTCAAAACCGAAACTGCTGCTTGAGGGCGGGAACCTCGTAGAACGTGCATACACAGAGTTCGTCGATACACAACGAGCGAAGCCAACATCAAGAACCAGCGAAACCGCTGGAATGGTGATCAAGGCCGCGTCCCCCGTTTATCACAACGACACCTTGATGGGGGTGATCTACGGCGGATATTTGATCAATCAGAACTATGAAATCGTGGACCGGGTCAGGAGCATCGTTTACGAGGATGAAAAGTATGAGAATCAAGATATTGGAACAGCGACAATTTTCCATGGTGATTTGAGGATTTCTACCAACGTCTTCGTGAGTGAGGAGAATCGCGCAATCGGAACGCGCGTTTCGGAAGAAGTGTATAATGCAGTACTACTATCCGGGGAGAAATGGATCGGCAGTGATTCCGTTGTAAATGAGCCATACATAGCAGCTTATCAACCGATATACGATATTAATAGTAACATAATCGGAATGTTGTACGTGGGAATGCTTGAAAAGCCATTTATTGATATAAAACATGAGATGTTCGCGAAATTCATCATCACCGCCATTTTCGCGATTATGCTTTCCATCCTTGTTGCAAGCGTTTTTGCGCGCAACATATCAAAGCCAACCGCCGAACTAGCACATACCGCAAAAGCAATCGCTGGTGGAGACCTCACAAAGCGCGTGAACATCGAGCGGGCGGATGAGATCGGCGAACTTGCGGTTTCGTTCAACCGGATGGCTAATGCTCTGAAGAAGAATGCTGATGATATCAAGGGTAAAACGGCGGAACTGGAGCGCATGAATATGCAACTAACAGAACTGGATCGGATGAAATCCGAATTCATTGATATGGCATCTCATGAGCTGCGAACCCCGCTTACCACGATCAAAGGCTATCTCGATCTCGCGCTCGATGGTACGCTAGGTGAATTCACAGATGTCCAGATATCAAAGCTGGAAATTATGGCTAGAAACGCTGATCGACTCACGGGTCTAGTTGGCGATCTGTTGAACCTGTCTGAGATTCAATCAAGGCAATTACACCTAAAAAAAGAGAGATCGTCGCTCAAACGGCTGGTGGAAGATGCAATGGGGCACGCAAAGCCGCTTGCCGATTCAAAAGGGCACAATGTAGTGGTAAACGTCCCTGATGACATAATTATAACCTGTGATCGGGAAAGACTCGTCTATGCGATATATCATCTGCTCGATGATGCAGCGCGGTACACGCCGGAACCTGGAACAATCCGGGTGGAGGCGAGCGTTGAATCTGACGGCATACATATCAGTGTCAGTGATACCGGAATCGGCATCCCTGAAGATGAGCTCAGGAACATTTTTATGCCGTTTTATGAACTGAAAGACTTGATGCAACACACAACCGGCACAATCGGCATCGGGCTATCGATCGTTAAAGGGATTATCGAGGCGCACGGCGGCGTGATCCGGGCAGAGGGCGAGGTTGGCAAGGGGACGACGTTTCATATCGTGCTGCCTGGCGAGGATGTGGATGCCGGGGTGTAGGGGGCGCAAGATGGGTGGGGGGCAACCTACAAGAATCTACAGGAGATGTTCCTGCCTGGCAGGTTCTAATCACAGCACCAGTTCCATACCATCGTATCCAAGATTCCACTGCTTCACCGCCAGATCGTGCGGCGGGAACAGGTGGCTTAAGTGCGTCATCACCATCTTCTTCGCATGTAGTTCTGATGCCAGTTCCTCGGCTTCCACTGTGTTCATGTGCTTATCGAGATCAAAGATCGGCGGCGCAATCGCATCGCATATCAGGATGTCGGGCTCCTGCATGACTTCGATACTGCGCTTTGGGATCTGTTTATTAGTGTCGCCAGTGATAACGAGTTTTTTATCACCGTCTCGCACAATAACGCCAGTGGATTGTAGAATAGGTGGATGGCAGACGAGAAACAACGTGAATTCAAGACCAATGAGGCGGAATGGCTCATAGACCATCACATCGTTTCGCACCGGGTCCATAAAATACAAATATTCCAATATATAATCTAATGTATCTTTTAATCCGTAAACCGGCACATGATCCTGGACTCGGTAGAACTCGCCGAACCCGGCATAGTGGTCGTAATGCCCGTGTGTCCAGATTACCGCATCGACATAATCTATTCCAAACCTCAGGAGCTGATACCGGAGATCCGGTCCCGTATCGATCAGGACGCGCCCTTCGCCTGATTCGACCAGAATCGAAAAACGTGATCGTGCGCTCCTCCCCCCTGCAAGCGCATCGAGACAGGCGGGGCACGTGCATCCGATCTTTGGCGTGCCAACGGTGTCTCCGGTGCCGAGCAGGACGATTCTCATGCTGTAGTGTACTCCGTCATCATCAGGCGCACCCTGTCGCTGAAGTCACCAACGGCTGAGATCAGGTCTGGTTGCGTGATCGCAGTCCGGTTTTCGGTCAATGAGCGGAGTACAGCCTCCCTGATGACCATGCGCAGATCCGAGCCTGTAAACTCTTCGGTCATCCCGGCAATCTCCTGCGTATCAAAGTCACCCTCCACTCTCGAAAGCACAATATCAAGAATTTCTTTGCGCATCTCTGTGTTCGGCAGCGGAAAATCAACGATTTCATCAAAACGTCTCCACGCAGCACGATCTAACAGGTTCGGATGGTTTGTGGCACAGATCATCAGGACGCCGTCATCGATCAAACTGATTTCATCGATTGCTTTCAAAAGAGTGTTGACAGCGCGCTTTAGTGTGGCGTGTTCATCAGACATCCGCGTTTTTGCGATAAAATCGAACTCATCAATAAACAGGATACAGGGACTCAATTTTTTAGCAAGTTCAAAGACCTTATCGACGTTTTTCGATGTTTCCCCGAGATACTGCGATGTAATCATCGAAAGCCTGACTTCTACGAGCGGAACATTCAATTTTTCGGATAACGCTCTGGCTGCCGATGTTTTGCCTGTACCGGGCCGTCCGATGAAGAGCATCTTTCCGATCTCGCGAAGCCCGATATCGCGGAGGTAATCCCGATGTTTGATCGCCTGCATGATCCTCTCGATCTTTGCTTCCTGATCTGGCGTGAGCACCATCTCATCCATCGGCTGTCGCACATCCTCCGGCGCAACCAGATGCACCAGTGTCAGCAGATCAACGTCATCGTCCGATGCGGCGATATCTGCAACGAGCGAGTTGAGATACTCCCGATCTCGTTCTTTTGGCTGTACCTGTGCAGTCGCTTCCTCGTAGCTTACACCTATGCCACTCTCTTCGTAAAATGATGCAAGTACAGGGTTCCTGCGGATCTGGTCTATGGCGTCTTCCTGTTTTACAAACCAGTCCTTGGCGAGAGCGGGGATAGTGAATCGTATCTCTGCCCCGAATTCGTCGAAATCGATGAATGGCAGGGCTTTGATCGCCTGTTTGGCATTGTTGCTTCCATACAGTGACGTGACATCCTGCACACGGACACTGATCGGGCGCTTGACCGTTTTCTCACCGCTATCCCAGTAATGTTTCCGTATCTCGGCGGGAAGATCGTCCTCGGTCAATGTTTTGGATTGGTTGTATATATGTGCTGTAAGGAGCAGTTCAACGATGTTGTGNNAAGTTTGTTGGGTCTGGCGTTTAGTCACCTCCGAAGATATCGATACCAGCTATTTCCACAATAATTTATGCCACATCCATATTTAACCTGCCCCCGGATTGTCCAATTGGGGGTGATCGGAATGGATGCGGCATACTAAAATACAATACTGGATATAATAAGTGATTCTGAAGGGTTTATTGGTTGGGGAACCTGCATATCTGCACGAGTGATACTGTTAGTGCGTGTTTAGCTGAGGCGAAAAAACCGCGAGATTGTACGAGATGGACACAAGAAGATGATGGTACATACAAGATACCGGTGATATGTTTGCATTTTATATTCTGTCCCCCCTACTTTCTCGTGGAAATCGTTGCAATATTGTGGTTAGATGATATGGGTCAATAGATCGTACCCCATTTCATTTGGCAAAGAAAGGGTCACTTTTCACCAAACTTTTCACAAAACGATTTTTTATGAAAAAATCGTTACCAATCGGCGCATGTAAAGCCTTGCCCATATAAAAGCCACCACAGAACCGGTGACGTTTCCTGCAACCAGCCCCCACCAGATCCCGGTTAGCCCCATATCGAACGTGAAAGCGAATAGAACCGCGAAAATCGGCGTTAAGACAAGTGTTCGCAGAAGTGTCACGATGAGTGCATCCGTCCCCCGGCCCACGCCCTGAAACATCGATGATGACAGCATCCCGAGCGACACGGTTGGATAGAAGATGCTTATGATTCGGAGGAACGTTGTCAGATCCGTGGCAATATGCGTCGCCCCTTCTGCCTGTGTGAATATCGCGGCTATAGAAGGGGCGAAGATGAATGTTGCGGATGCGATAATCACCTCTACGATCAAACCGATCTTTGTTGCGTAGGTGTGGACAATCTGCACATTCTTAAAGGAGTGTTTTCCAAAAGCAACCCCGGTAACCGTGACGACCGCTGTCGCGATGCCGATCAAGGGTGCTATTGCAATGGTTGCGATTCGCCATCCCACCGAATAGACTGCCACCCCGTCGGTAGTATTAACCATCACAATCATGACGGTTATTATCAGCGTTGTAATTGCCATAGAAAGCTGTTGCACCGAAGCTGGCAGACCAACCCTACAAATGTCCCTGACAATGTCCCAATCGAACCTAAAACCACTGAATTTAAATGCTACGTACGTATCTTTCCTGAAAAACAGCCAGTTCGACATGAAGACTGATGAAACACCGAGTGATACGAGTGTAGCCCATGCCGCGCCCTCTATGCCCATGCCAAGCGTATATATGAAGATCGGGTCAAGCAAGATGTTCAGACCTGCGCCCAGCACCATAGCATACATAGCCCGCTTTGCGTCACCCTCACTGCGCAGAATGGCACTAGCTACATTCACAAAAAATATAATTATGCTCCCTGCAAAAACGATCCGGGCGTACGCCACCGCAAGCCCAGTCGTCCCGGAAGCCCCCATCAGGGTAAAAATGTCCTCTGCAAGAAGAAAGAACGGCACCGAAAAGCCAACTGCAAGCAGCACCATCACAATGATCGTGTGAACCGCCACGTTGTCTGCGCCCGCTTTGTCCTTAGCCCCGATCCTGCGGGATATGGCAGCACCGCCACCGAGCCCAAGCCCGTTGGAGAGTGACATGATGACAAAGAAGAACGGGAATACAAAACCCATCGCAGCAAGGGCGTCAGCACCGAGACCTGCGACCCAGAACGCATCAACGATGTTGTAGATCGTCTGCACCGACATCGCAACCATCATTGGAATCGCCAGTTTTATGATGGCTTTTCTGGGATCGCCCAAGAGTGTCTTGACACCAGCGGTTCCCTTGCCCGGCGATGGTTTGTAAGATGGTTCTGCCATGGTGGTTTTTCTTCATGGTATCTGCATATACCCTTATGGTATAGGGCTCACTCGTTATTTGGGGGTGATGCCAGCGATTTTAAGTCTCGCATCGATCAAACGTTCGTTGCTTCAGACGCCTGGGGTGAAATATGTACTTGATATGACCAATTCTCTTGAAAAATCCCGGAAGTCATTGTCTGGAACTTACGCTGCCACCGGCAAGCTAAAAATAAGAAACACGGGCGCAAGTAGCCCCTATCCTCTGACCACGTCTCGCAATCGGTCCCGATTAAACTCCTCGTCCTCAAACGGACGCTTTCGCATCCTGTGCGGGAGTACCAGTTCGGATGCCTCGATGATATCATCGACGATCACCTGATCGCGCCCCTCATAAGCGGCATTCGTCCGTGCGGTCCTGTCAATCATGATGTCTGCCCGGTGTCCGTCCACCCGAAACTCGATGCAGATCCTCGCAATGGTGCGCAGCAGTTCGTGCGGCATCTTGACATTTGGCATCAGACGCTGCGCCTGCACGATCTTTGACCGCAGGCGCTCCTGATCACCAGCATACGCTTGTTTGAACGACTCCGGGTCTCTTAAAAACTCATCCTGCCTTGTAACGATCTCCACACGCTGCTCGATATCAGGAATGCCTTCTACCTCAACCTGCAGCGCGATCCGGTCAAGCAACTGCGGGCGGAGTTCGCCTTCCTCCGGGTTCATGCTGCCGACGATGATGAACTGCGCCGGGTGGCTGATGCTGATACCTTCACGCTCGACGGTGTTGATGCCCATGGCAGCAGAGTCAAGCAGCGCATCCACCACATAGTCATCGAGCAGGTTGATCTCATCGACATACAGGATGCCACGGTTCGCCTCTGCGAGTATCCCCGGCTCAAACGACTGTAAACCGCTCTTTATCGCCTTTTCGATATCAAGACTCCCGACTACACGATCCTCGGTTGCGCCGACCGGCAGATCAATCACCCGCATCATGCGCCGGTCAGTTATGATCTTGCCGCTTTCGAGCCGATCGTTGCATTCCCAGCAGAATTTGTCGGGATTTGCAGGGTCACAATTGAATTTACACCCTTGCACGAGCTCAATCTCGGGAAGAACCTCGGTCAGTCCTCGCACCGCAGTCGATTTTGCAGTACCTTTCTGACCGCGAATCAGCACGCCGCCGATTGACGGGTTGATCGCATTCAGGATCAGTGCGCGTTTCATTTGTTCTTGCCCGACGATCGCGGTGACCGGGTACAGTGTCCTGTGTGCCTTTGACTTTACCTTTGTCCGTTCACTCAGTTCTCGCTTTACATCTTCGAGGTTTTCAGGTGGCTTTTCTTTTATTACGCCCGTCATTGTGGTGGCAACTCCCCCGTTACCCCCATTTCCATTGCCCCTGCCGTTACCCCCGTTGTGCCCCTTGAGCTTCCAGATGTAATCTTTTATTTTTATAGTCGATGCCATAACTAAAACCCTCCGGCTACCGAATCAATCCAAACATTTCGACTCCGTATTGCTTGATGATGATTGTCGATACAATGGTGAGTGATAATAGAACCAGACCGAGCAGGAACATCACAAATACGGTCTTTATGTGCGGACTGTGCCCTTTCCGTATCATACTTAATTCAATAAGCGTAATACTTGCTGTTATGAGAAAAACGATCGCAGATACTAAAAGGAGAATTGATGACACGAGAACATACGTAATCTCCTGGGTGTACGCCTCCGCACACAGCAGGTCTAGGAGCCAGTCCTTGCCGTTTGTCTCATATGCGGTAGTAATGATCATCATCATGTACGTGATCTCTGCAATCCCTATCAATGTAGAACATATTCCGGTTACCCCCATCGTGAACATGCCGCCGATGTCCGGTATATTTAGGTCAACTTGCCACTCGTCCATTCCCTACCTCATGTACTAATTGGCAGACATCTCATATAAGATTAACGCGTTTCCGGTCATCTGATATGAGGTACCAGAAAATACAGTACGACAATCGCAAGCAGCAACGCCGACGAAATCGCACCAACAAACGTCGGCACAATATCTGTGACAAATGTCAGGATTGTGAGGCAAAACATCAGCGCGCCAATAATTTTCATCGACACCGGCAATACCGGCATATGCAGTGCAAGCCTGTATTTCTCAGGATTTCCCGAAACCCCGAGGTTCGGATCGACCTCAATCTTGTGACCTGCCACCGGGATTAGATCAATATCAAAACTATCCGTATTTGAGCCATACCCCACAGTTACTGATATGCTACCGTGCTGCCGCATCCGGATGTGCGCGACGACGTCCACAACCGCTTCAGTGCCTACAACAAAATCGTTATTTAGAAACTTGATACTGTCCTGTATTTCAGGACTTGCTGCCAGATATATCCTTGCGGGCTCTCCGTGGTTGACAACACCGATCTGAAACGCACTGTCCTGATCACTATCTAACTGCAGCTCGGCATGTGGATTCTCAAACTCGATGGAGTTAAACCGGCGTTTGCTCAGAACAATTTGCTGCGAAAGTTCATGTTTTGCCATTTTCATACACCACGCACCACAATATCAAGCGTCAGTCCCGAAGATTTGGTGGAAGCATATTTGGAATACCGTCCTCGATTGGATAGTGCTCGTCACATTTCTTGCAGTACAGCGTGCCTGCGGTGACCTCGTCAACCGATTCACTCACGTCGGTCACATTTAGCTCCAGATCCCCTTTGCACATCGGGCAGGCAAGTATATCCATCAGTTCCTTCTTCATTATAAGTCACCGAACTTGAATCGGTGCCAATTTTATTAAGACTTTCCATAACTCGTGTGGCAGGAGGCGCGGTGTCTTCAGGTGCGCCATGTTTTTTACGCTGAAATTTCAAAACTGTGCGCGATTGTGTTGAGCCTGTCCACCTAACCAACCTTAAACCTGAGCAGCGCGGCGATCCCGCCAAGCGCATCAAGACGCGTCCCCGGCTCAAACTCGGAACTGAAGACCACGACCCTGCCCTGCGCATGTTCGACCTTCCGCATCAGCGCATCGGCATCGACACCAGACCCGTCTTTTGCCTCGCGGAAGCCCCGCAGCGTCTCATCAACGATCATCAGCGTCTCGACCGCGCCAAACTCGAGCGCATCCACAACCTCCGCGATCCCGTAAGCACACCGCCCATCGGCGGCAATCTCGCGCATGAGTGAGTCCATCAGCTCTGCCTCCCTGCCAATCCGCGATTCCTGCACGATCCTATCAACCGCGCCGCGCCGCAGCACCTCCAGAAATCCGGGGATGCCTGTGGACACCGTATCCTCAATCACAGCCCGTGCAGCGATCTCCGGAAAAGCCGCCCGCAGATGCTTCATAAAATCATCTTTGATGAACCCTGGTCCCGCGATGATTACTGCCTGCTGGTCATTTCCGTCCTGCGCAGGTCCCCTACCCACGGCTTGATCGAGCGCAGATGAGACTGATACGAAAAAATCGCGTGTAAAATCGCCATGCTGTTTTCCGGGCGGTTGTGTAATCTGGGACGCCATATCCACCCCAAACTGGCGTACAAGCCCGATGCACGCTTCTCCCGACTCAACCGTCACGATCGTTACACGTGGACGTTCAGATGCAGCTTTCGCCTCATTGATACGTTCGAGCTGATCCGGCTTCCAGCACTTGCCAATCTCGATTACCCCTCCGGTCTCGATGTTGATGGTATGGTACTCGCCTGCATCGACTCCATTTTTAATGATGCCGCGCACCCGAAGCCGGTTTGAGAAACGGTGAAACTCCATGCCGGCAACCTCGATGGTGAGATGCATCGATCTTTTCTCTGCCGATTCGGGGCGGAGCTTGTCGGTTGCACCCTCGACCCGCCTCTTTGTGAATGCCGATACAAGATCCCCGTCTTCGATGATGTACTTCAGATGCCACAGGTCGTCAAGCGACTCCGGCACAAGTTTAATCACGCCGCAACGGTTCTTCAGTTTCTGTTTTCCAATCTTCATCGATTGCGTCCCTGCCGTATAATGTACTCTGCACTTACTTAAGACTGGTGAATCGCGCCACTCTCACTCACTCCTATTGCCTCCACGGCATCCGCCACTCCTACTACCACTACCATCCTACTGCCCCGCCACTCCATGATCTCGCGGTTGTAAGATTATGTCAAACACCTTTATTACCGGACACGTCGAATGATTGCGTTATGGAATTTTGTCCGGATTGCGGCACCATGTTGGTGATGAAGGACGGTGCGCTGACATGCAGGCGCTGCGGGTTTGCAAAGGAAAGCAAAGGCAGCGAGACTGTTGTATCTGTCGAGCGGCGCACAAAAAAGACGATCACGGTGCTCGAAGGCGAGGTTGACGCAGGGCTTCCGACCACGCACGCACGGTGCGAAGAATGCGGTAACACTACCGCTTACTGGTGGTTGCGGCAGCTTCGGTCAGCAGATGAGAGCGAAACTAGATTCTTCAGATGTACGAAATGCGGGAGAACCTGGCGGGAATATGATTGATCAGGAGCGACGCCCTAGCGTATACGCGGGTTTTCCAACCAACCGAGAGAGGGCGAGATAGCTTTATATCACGTAGCCAGAGATACCAATACCAGATGACCAGAATCGTCAATTCATCAGGAAAAAAGAAGACCGCTGTTGCTCGCGCAAGCATCAGAGAAGGTAACGGGCGGGTGCGCATCAACAAAAAACCACTTGAGCTATGTATGCCCGAACTTGCCCGCCTCAAGATGATGGAACCACTCATACTCGCAGGCGACGGTGTCGTCAGTGGTATTGACATCGATGTCGATATGCATGGCGGCGGGATTATAGGACAGGCAGGCGCTGCGAGGACCGCAATTGCTGGCGGATTGCTGGCGTGGACAAATGATCCGGCACTCAAACAGACATTCGTGGACTACGACCACAACCTGCTGGTCAGCGACTCGAGGCACAAGGAAACAAAGAAGTTCGGCGGTCGTGGAGCCAGAGCACGAAGACAAAAGTCCTACCGGTGATAAAGTTATGATCCCGGTTCGATGTTTTACATGTGGAAAAGTCGTATCTGCTGCGTGGATGGATTTTAAGGAGCGTATACAGCTGGAAGATCCTGCAAAAGTTCTGGACGATCTCGGTGTCGAACGGTACTGCTGCCGGAGGATGCTTCTTGCCCATGTCGAACTGGTGGATGATCTTTCGCCATATTACTGATCTATGCTTAATTATGGGACCGTGAGGTAGCCTGGACCATCCTCCAGCGTTCGGGACGCTGGCACCTGCGTTCAAATCGCAGCGGTCCCATACCAGAGTTGCGCAGGGGTTTGCGGTGTGCAGGGGCAGTATTATTGCTCAATCGCTGCACAACTTGGGATATTTAATGAAATACAATAGTGTCGCGGCAATTTAATTTGTGGACATAATAAAAAATCTCCATATCATACTATACATCGCTATCGCGTGACGATTGATGAGACTCATAACATTCTTCGACTTCTCAAGATTGCGTTTTCAAGGGGCGGTCACGCCACCATGGTGTTGGCGTGGTTTTGAAGGTGTTGTTGATNNGAGTCTGGTGCTGACTGCTCCCGGGTTTTGAATATCCTGAAAACCGGAGTTTCAATCTGACATCACACAATGGGACAGCCCAGTTTTCAAGAAGATTTTATATAAGATGGGTTCTTATCCCAACTACATGAGACGCGGGGAACACCGCAATGATTTATACACGATAACTTTTTTGACTGATCATGCAGTAGTGACGCCGAAGTATCATGCGGAGATTCCGGTTGGAGGCAATCGCCGCGGCACAGGGATTATCCGTAAGACCTGTGAAGGTGGATATTGGGGGCAGGAGTCGTATGCGTGGAATGATGAATCGCCATGTACAGGCTCCGTACTTAAGTCCGGGGTTTAGTGACTTCTAAAAGGATAAAGAATGATAGGCTTTCAAAAGGGAATAAATTTGATTTTTTCTTTTATTGTAGAGGGGGATAATATTGTGTTTTCTCCACTTAATTATGAAAACAATTTAA
>LGVC01008476.1_pt1 | contig 12020 bp, 9 predicted proteins | sample 469851 | NCBI WGS metagenome assembly LGVC01 (sample SAMN03857202, study PRJNA290197) | marine sediment metagenome | biome: ocean floor; feature: cold seep; material: sediment; isolation source: sample #5133, Elevator 3A push core 47, collected at Hydrate Ridge North... ...
TGATCCTACTGCTGATCCTACTGCTGATCCTACTTCTCCACAAAGCATTACCAATCTTCAATACGCTGTGGGTCATACATGGATTAACTGGACATGGACCACTCCCGAAGATACATATCTCTCTCATACAATTGTTTACCTAAATGGAATATGTCAGGCAAACATATCGGATCCATTTTATAATGCAACAGGGCTTAGTCCTGATGCCTATTATGAAATAAGTGCACACACTGCCGATATATATGGGAATGTGAACGATACATGGGTTAATCAGACGGCAGAGACGGCGGCAGGGGATGATGACCTCACTGTGTGTGCATCTGACGGTCTTGAATTTTGTCTTGCAGAGAGTGGAGCGTTAAGTGGCGTATCAATAGATGGCAGCAAAATATCTTTATTGACAGTGCCGGGTGGCTTTTCTTTTAGGGAATTATCTTCAACTATTTCAGATATCCCGCTAGAGGGTACGGTTGAGAAGAACTACGATGGTAGCATCACGCAGCATGTGACCAGTTCAGACATTGCGTTTAGATTCGATTACATACCAAGAGACCACTATATCGAGGTACATGGTGATGTACAGGATTTAAGAGGCGTGGACCGGGCGATTCAGGTGCAATATGTTCTGCCTGTGGATGCCACCGGGTGGCAGTGGGGCGATTATATCAGGAAGAGCAGGGAGATTGAATCAGAGGTTCGGTATGAGAATGTGTACAGGATCGGGGAAGTGCGTACACAGAACTCATATCCGTTTACGTTTGTTGGTGAGGATGAGCAGGGCTTGAGTCTTGCCGTTCCTATGGATGTCCCGAGGATATATCGTATAGGGTACGATACTGATGAGGGAGGATATTCAATCGAGTACGATTTTGGGCTTACTAACTGTACTGACAAAATTGGGCATGGACATGCCAACTTTACGTTTATTGTGTACAAGGTGGATGAGCCTGAGTGGGGGTTCCGGGCGGCTGCGAAGAAGTATTATGAGCTTTATCCGGAGTTTTTTGTTAAGCGGGTGGAGAATGAAGGTCTAGTTATTGGATGGGATTTCGCAGTATCACCAATAGTAAACCTCACAGATTTTGGGGCAACCTACATGGATGCTTATGCATACAGTGGCTTTGGGCGTATGACTGCATCTGGATATGACATTGCCACACCCGTATATTCCGAACCGTGGGGCTGGTGGAAGGATCTCGGAGAGGGTTGCATAGAACCGACATACGATGAAAAAATCGCAATTATAGAAGAGGATTATATAAACGGCAGTGACAATGTGACCTGGAAAGGAGTGGCAAATGACAGTTATGTAGCTGAAATGATTATGAACTGTATGCCATACGATAAGAGTGGAAATTGGATAGTGTTCGGCGAACATTTGTGGGGTGGCGACATATACGAGTCACAGAACTATCCAGTAAATCCGGATCCAGATCTACCGTCTCCCAACCGATTTGATCTCACATGCATGCAATTTGAGAACTCAAATAAATCTGGCATTGGTTGCCACGGTTGGATTTTTGGTGATAATTATTTCCCGTTGGTTACTTTAAATAACTGGACGCTCAACGATACTGAACGTCATTCTGGAATTTACTCTGCAACGGTTACAGTGGAAGGTATACCCCGTTATGACACTTCATTTTTTAGTATTGAAATGGTCTCCACATTGCCATTGACACAATATACGTTTTCTGCATGGGGGAAAGTTCAAAATATTAGTGGTAACACTCAACCATTCATTTCTATAGGGGAATACGATGTTGATAAAACATTCCTTCATAGTACACGCCTCCATTACGGATATGGATCGTCCGACTGGACGAAAAAAACTGAAGCCTTCACAACTGGATCTGATACTGTCTTTTTACGTGTGGCAATTACAAATGGATTGACAAATGGAACTTTCTACGTAGACGATATTGAATTATTTAAAACCGGCACTGGCGAAAATCTGATTGTAAACCATGATTTTGAGTCGGTATACAATTTTGACGATTACCCATGCGACGGGCTTCGCATAGATTCTGTTGCGATGGATTATTCGTGGTCAGAATTTGAAAACTATCGCAGAAGCCACTGGATGTACATCGACCATCCACTTGTTTTCAGTTATGATACTAAAGAACCTGTGTTACTGGGTGGGATGTCTCAATACGAGTTCCTTGAAAACATGCATGTAAAAATGGTGGATGGTGAAAATATACTTATAGGGAACATGTTCGATAAGGCAAACCCATTCTATTCACATTTATTTGATGTATTAGGCAGCGAGCGATGGGAGTTGAATTATTGGGACTCGTTCGATTGTCAATATCGCACGATGGGTTATAAAAAACCTATTACCAATATGTTGGTGTGGAATCGGCATGGTTCGGACGAAGTCACACATTCTGAGGTAGAAACGTATATAAATAAACAAATGTTTTATGGCATGTTCCCAACTGTAAGTATATGTAACGACGAATGGGACAGTTTTTGGGGCAGCCCATTAATACAAGAGCGAGATCGTGAATTGTTCAAGAATTACATTCCGATAATCCAGGAGATATCAGCTGCTGGCTGGGAGCCAATACCGTATGCAACGTGTGATAATCCGGAAATAATGTTTGAGCGATATGGTGATTCCAAAGAGAGTTTATACTATACCGTCACCAGTTGCAACTCCACGACAGAAAACGGAGTATTGTTAGTTGACCTGTCAAAACTTGGTTTTGATGGAACTCATGTAGAAGTCAGAGAACTGGTAACAGACACATCACACACGCAGGACGTACAGGAAGGAAAAATATGTATTGCTATCGCATCATTAACTCCTCACGAGACACGGGTGTACAGAATCAATTTATAAGGAGGCATGTCAAACTTTGGTTAATTTATTAACTTTGCATGGCTCATCAGAGGTGTGAATAAAAAGGTTTTTAATACAATTGTGAGACTTTTTAATATATTTTGGAAACGCCATGCTTATGTATACGGTTTGCGAAACACTTAAGTGGTGATCAGGATGTAATAAAAAGTCTCAGGCGTTCGGCAAATATAATTTTATACTATCATCTACATGATCACTTATGATCTTTACAGACATTGCAACCAACAATTTAATAATAAGGTAAATTGCAAGAAACAAAGATATGACAAATGAATATATCACAAGTTCCTCACTAAACGAACTTCTATCATCTTTTCTTACATTTTTCACATAAAAATTTGTGGTATATCTGTTTCTGGAGATGATCCATGGAAATCACAATACCAAAAACCAAAACGGAACTAAAACAGCACATAGACGATCCACTGTTCAAAAATTCCTATTTCCTGATAGCAACCACCGTAATAGGCTCCATCTTAGGCTTCATCTTCTGGGTACTCGCAGCACGATTTTACACACCGCATGATGTCGGACTTGCAACCGCAGTTATATCAGCAGCGAATTTGTTAGTGGAGTTTTCACTGCTTGGATTTAACTTTGGCATTACTCGATTTTTGCCAAATGAAAAGAATAAGCAAGGGATGATAAATTCATGTCTCACGATAACCTCCCTTTTCTCGATAGTACTAACTGTAATCTTTATTTTAGGTATCAGTATGTGGTCACCAGCATTAGCATTTGTTTATGAAAACATGCTATTTCTCTTGTTTTTTGGTATTTTCGTTTTTTCTGCTGCTCTTATTAGACTTCATCAGACCACATTTGTTGCATTGCAATCTGCAGAGCTTTCATTTATTCTGAATATAACCTTATCATTGTTGAAATTAATATTTGTTCTATTATTGGTAGCTTTCGGCGTATTTAGTATCATCTTATCATGGGTTATAGCAGCTTGTATAGCACTGATTGTTAGTACTTTTCTCCTCATCCCGATGAGGGTTCATTCGTATCTACCAATACCAACAATAAAAAAGAAGATGCTTAAGGATATGTTCCCCATCTCCTTTGGTAATTATATCGCAGAAAACGTTGCCGTCATTCCAAATTCAATACTGCCATTAATGATCATCAATGTCTTAACTCCAGAGATGAATGCTTATTTTTTTATGGCTTTAGCAATTTCAAATATATTAATTATGGTGCCAGTAGCTGTAAATAATTCTTTATTTGTAGAGGGGTCTTATGCGCCAGATAAATTTCGGAATAACGTAATCAAGGCTCTAAAATTCACATTCCTCTTAATTATTCCAATGGTATTCGGTATATTCATCTTTGGAGATAAACTCATGTTGCTATTCGGTAAAACCTACTCTGAAAATGCTTTTTATGTGCTATGCATATTGGTATTGTCAATTGTCCCATTTACGATTAACAAACTTTACATGACTATCAAAAATGTCCAACTTAATGTAAAGCCAATTATATATCTCAATGTACTTATATCAATTCTTACGGTTGTAATAAGCTATCTGCTAATGGTAAAAATTGGTTTGGTCGGTGTTGCGATAGGTTATACATTAGCTCAAGGAATTGGTGCGGTGGTGGTTCTTGCTGCTGTGAAGATGGAGGGATGGGTTTAACGGTATATTTTTGAACATCCGCTGTCGTAAATCTCATTCTTTTCTGTGAATCTATCTTGAAAATCGGTCATATTGTATACTTCATTATGATGATCAACTAATTTGCCATCTACAATATTTGTGAATCTTAGGTAAATATAACCGTCCATCCTACCGGGGTTTGTTGAGAGCCACCAACAGTGAATTCGAGAATGCGTGATTTCACCTTGACTTACCAGCCGTTTATTCCCATAAAAATCGGCGTATATTATTGCTCTTTCATCGGTATTACTTCTTATCCACTTTGCACTATAACTCTCTTGATCGTGAACATACAATGGGTCATACTGTTCCCCTTCCGAATTCAAAATTATCGCACGCGAATAACCGAATATGTAATATGTAACTCCTGTAACACAAAAGAAATATGGAATCAACACCACCAATATGGTCAAATATGGCCAAACTTCTGAAATGTTTCCCTTATCAACGCTTTTTCTAACAGAGTTCTGCATGGCATTTTTCCTCTGATTTTGTTTTTTTGGTATATCTTCTTCTTTTAAAAAGAAGATTTGTGATAAAGCTATCCCACCAATTATAAAAAATATAGATAAAATAATTAGTACAACACTATATAACCTAAACATGTCATACCCTTCTGCAATAAAAGGAAGTAAAACCATCATTACCAACAGTCCAGAGCAAATGAATGATGTCACAAAATAAGTAATTTCAAATTTATCCTCAATAAAATATAATTTCTTAAAATTTAATTCAGGAAAGGATACCTCTTTATATTTTCTTATCAGTGTGATGATTCCGATTCCGATGAATGCAAAGGTTAGCCATGTGAACACAAATTCTATTTTGTGTGGAATGCCTTTCTCCGCAATATCTTTCCCGAGGAGTGCTTCTCCTATACCCCTTGATTCCAAAACGAAGAACTCATGCAAATTTTTCAATGTTGTCTGGACGAAATCAACGCCAGCTTCAAACGCTGTCTCTGTTACCTGAGAATACCAAATGAAGATTAATGTGAAGAATATGATCACTGTCTTTGAGCTTACTACTTTTTTAAATGTGTATTTCTTCGATAATACCTCTATTCCTATAAAAGTTCCAACCAGGACAAAGAAGAAGATGTATGTAGTAGAATAATGCGATACTATACACGAAGCCACAAATACGATAAATAAAAATCTCTTTTTTGTTGGTTGTATTTTATCATTGAAAAGCACCATCATCGCGAGTGCGAAGAAGAATATTGCGACATTTGTTCGTGCACCACCTGTTGCAAATATAAACCGTGTTTGAAAGATGAAAAATATTGAGGCAAGAAACCCATAAAAATCCCCTACGTATTTCTTTGATATTATAAATACAACCAACGGAACAAGGGAGAATAACAATACATAAAAGATATTAAAAAACCATTCTGGATCTACATTTAAAAATAACAGGTATATTGTCGGTAACAGAGAGATACTAAGACAAGCGTCAAGTGCGGTATGACCAAATACATCCCAATGCATGTTATTCAATGTCGTCTGAAATAAATAGTATTCTGAGTGCGTATCTATTCCTATAATATGGTTCGACCTCAGTGCCATCATGAGTATGAGTGAGATGCTGATGATGAATATTATATGAGGGTAGATTCGCGCTGGGAATTTTTGATTGAAAAAACAGATGAAAATAACATAAATAGGAATTAAAAACAGTAAAAAGATTAGAACAATATTGTTATTTGTTGTATTCATGAAATACGTCCCGAATATGCTTAATGCAGGGAATAAAATAGGAACGATCAAAAATGCCTTTTCTGATATGTCTAAATTACAATCCGGTAGGGAAAAGATGCTATTTTTATTCGTCCGATATGCAACCAGGGTTAACGCAATTGCAGCAACATTGAACGAAATTAATAATGGAACAATTGATAGTGGTGATTTATAACCAAGAGCTAGCGATAGATTGTTTAGTAACAACCCAAAAAACATCAAAAATGAGATGCTAAGTCCCACAAACAAGACAAATTTTTCTGTTGATCCTATTTTATTTATTTTTAGTATTTGTAGAATTAATAATCCAAATAAACCATTTAGAAAAAGAATTCCTAAAATCGGTCTCACAAATGGAATGTTTAAGAGAATGGCTACATCTGTTAGAAAGATTAATCCGAGTAAAATTAGAATACCTTTTTTGATTCCAAGACTCTTCATTATTTTCATCTTCTCACCGTTGACTTTACATAAGATATTGAATATCTTAAGAAATAGCTCAATATAGCAGAACTGAGGTTAAAAAGTGAAACGAAGAAAGGAAGCGGGTCATCCCATGCAAATATCGCGTACTCCTTTTCACCCCTAATGGAGTTTATATATTTGGTAATGGAGAGTTCATCTTCAAATAAGCTTTCAAATGAAGATCTCAAATCATTAAACATATATAACCATTTAACCCCTTCTTTCTGCGATATAACTTTTTCAACATCTTTTCCGATTGCATCCATATATGCCATATATGGGAGATCTACGCCACATCTTGCAGCCAATCTGTTTTGCCACCCTGTTCTGGGGTTTATTTCAATGAATTTAAATGTATTATCACGTGGATCCTTTTTTAATTCTGCATCTATGATACCGTGATATTTGATTTTTTTTAAAAAAAACGTGCATAATTCAGCTATTTCAGGAATCTGAACACTCACACACAAAGACCCGTTACCAAAGACGTGTGGATATTGCCTTATTCTTCTAAATGTAAAGATGCCAAGTGGTTCGGACGCGTGATTAAAGTATGCACTAACAAGATGCAAATTTGTATCACTTCCAGGGATCACTTCTTGTATCACGACTTCATGTCCATTCGAAATCGCTTTATCCCACGCTTTAACAAGTTCTTTGCTAGAATTCACTTTAAAAACTTTAACTCCAAATTCTTTACTGAAATCGGTTGAAAATATTGGTTTAACAATATAAGGGTAGGTAATTTCTTTACCAATTTGTTTTACTTCAGAGATATCAGTTGGGAAATATGTTTTTGGATGGGGCATATCAAACTTTTCAAGCATCTCATAAAATTTCTTCTTATTCATCAGTTTTTCAATAATTTCCAAATTTGCCATTGGAAACTTATAATATCTTTCCAATTCGTCCCTATGTTTTAAAATAGAGATCGTATGTGCATCTAAACCTTGAAAAATTACCCCTTTAGTTTTCATCTGATTCCCAATAGCCAAAAGATAATTTATATATTCCTCTTCATTTTTTAGCTCTGGACAAACGATTCCTTTACAATATCGTGAAAAAAGACCAATCTGTTTTGGATTTGGATCTAATCCAATAACCGGAATGCCTCGTCTGCCTAAACTTCTTGCAGCTCCCAGACCATTTAGATCCAAACCACATAATAAAGCTATTGGTTTATCTGAGTTTTTGATGTATTTAACAGTGCCATTAAATTTATTAGATCCTATATACTTATCATACAACATTTAATCCCTCTACTTCCTTAGTTGATTCGTAGATATTTCTTTATATGACGTATTAAATAACTAATTAATTGGTCTAAACTTTTTATATGTTTTAAATATAAAACAATATCCACTGCAGCAAGTTCTAATGGTGTAAACCACCCTTTTCTATTAAATGGCATAAACATCCTTAATTCCATTGCATTCTCATTGCGTCTGCGTTTCCAAAATCACTTAAAACCACATGCTTGATAAACATAAATTGCTGTTATATTATCTATTATAACTCTTAAAGTAATGGAATTGATCTTACCTTTTGATTGTTCAATTGATTTTTTTGTTAGTGCAGTACCATATCCTCTACCCTTAAATTCCTTTTTTATAATTAGATAAAAATCATTTATTAATTCATAGCGTCTAACACAACAAACGCCAACTATTTAATTGTTCTCTCTTTTTATTAGTAGCGGGTCACGAACTTCAATCATTTCCATTTTTAGATCACCTCCATTTTTCCTTTCTTCATCCAGTGAATCTATAAACTCCTTGAATTCTTCTTTAAGCTCAACCATTCAGCTACCTGTGTATAAGTTTATCAAACAATTTGCGTTTATTATTCCATACATACGTAATCGAAGAAAACATTATTTCGATAATAGTTCTTAGATTAGAATATTTCTTTTTATAAATCCTCATTGGAACTTTAGTCCCCTTAAAATGTTCTTTCCATGCTGCTAATGAAGGAGTGAACGTGGTTCCAAATTCAAAATATTGATAACCATCTTTACAGGCGTCTCGAATTACTTCACATGCGATTAGTCTAGTTACTTCATTTTCACGAGCTAAATTATATGATGGTAATTTTGACAAATAACATGTTGAAGGTGTATAATAACATAAACCAGCACCAATTAGTTTTTTATTAAGAAAAGCAACAAATAATTTTGTTTTGTTCGAGATAGTCAATCGTTTAACTACTTCTTCTCTTTGAAGTGGAATTGAACCCTTTCGATTAAATGTACTTGTCATCATATTTATAAAATCATCTGTATATTGCAAATATTTATCTTCTTTAACGTATACTCCACGTTTATTTGAATGCCTGATATTTTTTCTAGTCTTTTTACCCCATAAGTCATACCATATATTCTCTTTAAAAGGTTGTTTTAGTTCCAGAATGTAAGTGCATGGAAGTTTGGTATCACTATTGTATCTTAAGTGAAATCCATTATCAATTAAAACTTCAGTTGGCTTAGTTTTTGTTTTATCCATCAATGATAAGTTCTCTTTAAGAGTAAAGGTAGAACAACTTTTTGAGTAATTCGTATCTACATACCTCAAAAGCATCGTAAGTGCCTTAGATTTTTCTATATTTGCTATATCCTTTTTAAGTACAAAGCCACCAGATGCTCCTTCTGGAAGAGAGGTGAGTGATGAATATAGCGATCTTTGTTTTTTTACAACAGGTAATATACCTATAATTTGAGATGCTGTATTTTCAAGAAGGAGAGGTATATACTGATAGCCCCTTATTTCGTATATATACTTCCAGTCAAAATAGTGGAAGAAGCTACCGCCCTCACTGTTTACAAAAGAATCCCATTCCTCCTTATCATCAAAAGTTGCTACGCGAATATTCATTCTCATAAACCTTCCTCACATCTCCATACTACTTTCTAACCACCCTCATTTTTCATCCAATTACCTCCGCAATTTCCCCCATCGTTATCACATCGATCTCACCCGCACCCCTCTTCTTTGCCACAATCTCCAGGAAGCGATCCAGGTCATCCTTAAGTGAAGGGTACAACAAAAGGTTATGAGGGTGCAACCATATATGGAATACTTTTTTAGTTCTTATCGTCCGATAAAGCCCAAACTTTGCTCTCGGCAGGATACTTGACTTAATCTGTGGGTCACAAAAAAACATTGAACCTGGGAATTGTCCAGATGACCATCTATCCATTTCGGTTCCACAGGCGGTGCAATCAATTTGTTTATCACTCCATTGAACTTCCTAATCAAGATGTTTTGGCTCGGATCGTATCTTCTACATCCTATCCTCTCCTCGATATATCTTAAATCCATTCTCCTTCAAGACATCAATGTGACCAATCTTATTCTCAGGAAACACAAACGATTTAAGTGTAATCCCGAATTCTTTTGCAAGCTTATTCCCGATTTTTATCTCTGCTTCTGCAACCTTCCTACTACATTCTGAAAAGACAACATGAGAGAATGAATGGTAGCCGATTTCATGTCCTATTCGATTTGATAGAATCTTGTCAACGATATCCTTTCCATAATGCAGTGGATCTCTTTGTATATCTGTGCAGGGATCAATGGAATACCAATCCTCTTTGAATCTTGGCATATCTTTATGCGGCATTCCATCCTCCTTTTCGCAGTGATCTAAAAATAGATGCCCGACAACCGCCCATGTTGCTGGTATATTGTGCTTTTCAAAAGAGCTTAGCAAGGTGTCTATACAACCTCTTACTTTTGTATTATCGCGTTTTAGTAAGCCTATATTTTTATGTGATGCGTATGCGGCACAGCCCCATATCAATTCTACGTCCAGACTTATTATGAAAATTGGTTTATTCAGTTCTTTAGTCATGGTATCTATTATCAAATGTTTTCTAATATATTTTCATACCCGTCAACAGCAGCCTCATAAGTAAATCCTCTCTCCACAAGTTCTTTTGCATTCTTCACAACCCCTTCAAGATTGGGACAATTTAAAGCTCTTATAACATTTTCTGCAATGCACTCTGGTGAGTTATTTTCCATGATAAATCCAGTTACTCCATCTTCTACCATATTCAGTATGTGACCTACTCGTGTAGCAAGAATTGGTGTACCGCATGCCATCGCTTCCAGAGCTATAATAGGACCCGATTCCGTATATGATGGAATGACTAATAATTTCAATTCATTCAGACAATCTGGAAGTTTGTCATGCGGAATCCATCCCACAAGTTTAACTTTATTATTTAAATTCGCTTCCCCTAAATATCTCTCAATTTCGTTTTGTAACTGTCCGTCCCCTCCCGCCATACATTTAATCTCGTCTTTTTCTTTTAGTATTTTTGGAATTGCTTTAACAAAGTTTAAAACGCCTTTTTCTTCACTTAAACGGCCTATATAACCAACTAAATTATCTCTTTCACCAAATTTCTTTTTTATTTTAAATTTTTCAAAATTCAAAAAATATTCATGAGCGATACAAATTTTGGTTTTATATTTTTCTAAGTTCCACTCTTCGATAAGGTTTGGTGCGTGGAGGATGATTTTGTTTGAAAGCGAGCGATTGATATGGCCTATATTTTTTAATAACCGTGATGGTGCATCTTTTTCAAATTTTACAGTATAATCTACAGGTGCTGAAATCACCTTTTTATTCAATAATTTTACGGTTAGCATTGGTAGAATCAACCCATCTTCGCCAATAAAAAAAATATAAAAATCTATTTTTCGTCTTAATTTAAGTAGTATATAAGATATTTTTAATTGTGCGCAAATGTAGTTCACAACTCTTGTAATCACATTCTCTCCACTTTCATGTCTTATCCCATAAGTATGAATTCTTTCATCTTCTTTAAAGAACACATATCCTTCATTTCCCGTGATGAGATGGAGGTTATCCGTGAATGGATACACTATCTCTACAAGATTGGATAATGGGATATTTCCGGCTCTACTTATCGGAAAAGTGAGTATGCCAATATTTGGTTTTTTCATGCTTAATGTTCTCCTTCTGTCAAACTTGAATAAACCCTCTCTGTTTCTTCAGCGACTCTGTTCCATGAATAGTCCTCTACTTTTTTTCTTCCATTCTTCCCCATCTTTTCTCTTATATCTTCATTCTCTAATAGATACGTTATCGCATCTGCTAATGCATCTGAATCCCTCGGTGGAATTAATAAACCATTCTCTCCATCTCTAACGACATCTGGAACACCGCCAATCTTAGATGCAACGATTGGAACGCTGCAAGCCATAGCCTCCAAATTCACGATACCAAAGATTTCATGTTTCATTACCGAAGGCA
>LGVC01022374.1_pt1 | contig 11910 bp, 7 predicted proteins | sample 469851 | NCBI WGS metagenome assembly LGVC01 (sample SAMN03857202, study PRJNA290197) | marine sediment metagenome | biome: ocean floor; feature: cold seep; material: sediment; isolation source: sample #5133, Elevator 3A push core 47, collected at Hydrate Ridge North... ...
TTTTTGAGGACATAAGCGCATACGATGAAGAACAGCAAAGCAATCATATCAAGGAATTGAAAGCAAAAGAACGTCAGCAGGGATTTGATCTATGCAGAGATGTATTAATGAAAATAACGATTTTTAAATGCCAGGAAAATTCTTATTATGTCAATTGGTCCATTCATCATATAATAATAGATGGATGGTGTTTAGGAATTCTTATTAAAGAGCTTTTACATATCTATGAGGCCCTGAAAAGAGGTGACAAACCTTTATTGGAACCAGTTACACCTTACAGCAAATATATTGAATGGCTGAGACAATTAGATAAAGAAGCTGCCAGGGATTACTGGACAAATTACCTCGCCGGGTATAACCGGATTGCTTCTCTTCCCAAAACTCACCTTAATGGAACAACTGTCAGTGAATATGAGATAAAAAGCATAACCGGTGAACTATCTGAATCGGAAACCTCCGCACTTAAACAGTTGGCCGCTAACCATCAGGTTACCATAAATGTGGTTGTATCAAGTATCTGGGGAATCATATTAAGCAAGTATAATGGCTCTGATGATGTTGTCTTTGGTTCTGTAGTATCAGGCCGCCCAGCAGAATTATTGGGTATTGATAAGATGGTAGGTCTGTTTCTAAATACAATACCAATAAGGATTGTCATTGACTCCAAACAGAGCTTTGAGAAGCTAATCAGCGAGGTACAAAAACACTCATTGGCAAGTGAAGCCTATCAATATTATCCCTTGGCAGACATACAAGCAGCAAGCGAGTTAAAACATGAATTATTGGATAATATTGTGGTCTTTGAAAATTACCCATTGAGTGAAGAAATACAAGATATTGGAAAAATTGTTCAGGGAGATTTTACTTTTGGGGTTGTAGAGGAATTTTCGCAAACCAATTACAATTTTACCCTTGAAGTATATCCTGGTAACAAGCTCCGTTTTAAACTCAATTATAATTCACTGGTACACAGTGATAAACAAATAGAGGAGATAAAAGGGCATATCACCAATCTCATAAAAAAAGTTACTCATGAGCCGGATATGGAATTGGGAAAAATAAGAACCCTGCTGATGACCGAAATGGAGAAAGGAGAGCAAGAAAATTTTTTAAATGTTACGATGGAAATAAGNNCGAATTTGAAAAATCAACACAGAAATTTTAAAAAGGTTTGATATGTGTGGAATTTGCGGTTTTTACGGTACAAATAATTCTAAATTGATACAGGATATGGTTCAGGTAATGAAACACCGTGGGCCAGATGCTAATGGATTTATTGAAAATCATAACTGTACATTAGGGCATGTGAGGTTATCAATTATTGACTTATCCAATAATGCCAATCAACCAATGGTAAATTTTGAACGCTCTGTAATTCTTAGTTATAACGGTGAAATATATAACTATAAAGAAGTTAGAAAGACGTTAGAATCGAAAGGAGTCATTTTCAGAACCCACTCTGATACAGAAGTTATACTCAATGCCTATATAGAATATGGAGAATATTTTGTTGAAAAACTGGATGGCATGTTTGCTATTGCCATTTATAATAAGATAGAAGATACTCTCTATTTATATAGGGATCGTTTTGGAAAAAAACCGCTTTTATACTTTACCAAACAAGATAAACTTTTTTTTGCTTCTGAACTAAAGGCGTTACTTTATTCTAAAGATTGTCCAACGACAATTTCCGAAGACGCATTTTTTAGCTATTTAACTTTTCGGTATAGTCTAAGCAGTGAATTTATTATCGAAGGTATTCACAAGCTACCACCAGCCTCTTATTTAAAAAAAGTGTCTGGTAAGGAAGTGCAAATTATTAACTATTGGCAATTAATTGCTCATCCATACCCTCATAGTGATGGAACAGATGAAGAAATAATTAGAGAACTATTTTTTGAATCAGTCAAAAAAAGATTAGTAGCCGATGTGCCAATAGGTGTGTTGCTATCAGGCGGAGTTGATTCAAGTGCAATTGCCGTAACCATGAGTAGAATGGTTGAACAACCTATCAAAACATTTACTGTTGGATTTGGTGCATCTGATGATGAATTTCCTTTTGCGAGACAAATTGCCCGGCAAGAAAATACTGAACATATTGAATTGACTATAAACCTTAACAATATTCTGGATGAACTATCTGATATAGTTTGGTTTATGGACGAGCCGTATGCGGATGGAGGCGGAATTGCCACTTATTTTGTGGCACGAAAATTAAAAGAATATAATATAAAAGTCGTTTTAGTAGGAGAAGGTGGAGATGAAGTGTTTGGTGGTTATATAGAACACAAAATGGGAGCGGGATTTTTTAATTATGTTCCAGAGGCCATCAAAAAATGGCTTTATTTTTATCTAAATTCTTTTGCTCCCCAGATAATAAGAAAAAAAGGAGTTAAAAAAGTTGACCATTTTTTTAATTCATCTGAAAAAGAGCTTTGCTCAAATGACTTTCTGTGTAAGATGACAAATTTTGAACGTCATTCGTTATTGCCAAATGGTTTATTAATGAAAGTTGATCGAATGACAATGGCTTTTGGTATTGAAGCGAGAACACCTTTTCTTGATGAAGATTTATTGCGTTATGTTATCAGTCTCTCACCTGATAAAAGGCTTGGCAAAAAAATTTTTAAACAGAGCATGGTAAATTATCTACCATGCTCTGTTTTAACCAGAAGAAAACAAGGCTTTAAAGTGCCTTTTGAAACGTGGCTAAATAGTGGGCTTAAAGATTATGCAAGAGAAATTATTTTTGATTACAATGGCCATTCAGTAAAAATATTAGGAAATGATTTTATAGAAGAACTCTTTAAACCTACTAAAATGTATTTTCAACGGATTACAAATAATGCTATTATTGGGCGGCTCTTGATTTTTGAATTATGGAGACTATCTTTGTTAAATAAAAATAGAAAATAGTCAATTGGGTTTAAACTTTTTTGCTCTTAATCCNNTTTAATGGCATCCGTCACAAAGGAGATTAACAATGAACAATCAGATTGATAACATTTTTGCAACTGCGGGTCACTGCAACGATTGTGAATCTCGAAAGATTATCAAGCAAGGACTATCATTAGTTTTTTTAATATTATTTTTTTTGACGGGTTGTAGTGACTCTGACGTTTCAGAACAGACAAAGCCTTATTTTGAATACACCACATGTCAACAGGAGACATATCCCAATTCCCCTCCGGTTGAGTGCGGATATCTGGTCGTCCCTGAAGATCGAAACGATCCGGAGAGTGATACTGTTAGAGTGTATGTGTCAATTTACAAACCGACAGAGCAAGACCCTGAGGTTGTGCCAACGATATTTTTAAACGGAGGTCCAGGGGCCACAAATACAGACTTTTATAGTATTTTTGGAGATTCTTCTAGCTCCTTATATTTCATACGAGAGAATATAGCAAAAAATGCCTCCCTGATCCTTCTTGCACAGCGGGGGACAAACTATTCAGAGCCTGCACTCTACTGTCCTAGAATGGGAGAGTACAGAGAAGAGGTGTATAACTGGACGTGGAAAGAAGAAGGAGAAGGGAGAGTTAATTTACTTTTGGAATGTTATGATGAGTGGACAAACGAGGGTATCAATCTTGATGGATATGACACATTAGAAAATGCCGCTGACATAAAGGATCTGGTAACAGTATTGGGTTATGAGAAGGTTAATATAGTTGCTGGTTCCTACGGGACACGCCTTGCAATGATAACAATGAAGGAATATCCTGAGATAATTAGAGCTGTTATCCTTGACTCAGTTTTACCCCCTGAAACAAACCCCTTTGTTGAACTGGGGCAGGGTACAATGGAGGGGATAAATGCCTTGTTTGAAGCGGCTAAAACCGATTATCCTGACCTTGAACAATATTTTTATGAAATTATTACCAGATTGCAGAATAACCCCGTATATGCCACAACTTCTAATGATAGTTACACAGTTGATATTACTGCGCCGAAATTTGTTGATTATGTGGCGCTCACGTTGAGAAAGACACCTTACGCAGACGATTTACCATATAATATATATGACATGTACTTTAATGAAAAGTATGTATACCTGGCAGATCGGTGGATATCTACAGTTAATTATAATTATCCTGCCGGAGAAGCTGGCAGCCCAGCCACTGCCTTTGGTTTTTTTCAATCAGTATTTGCAGCCAATGATACCTATTATACAACTCCGGAAGAGATTGAGATTGCTATTACGGAGGCAACAGATAATGAAGCAATCAGGGAATACGTCAGACAGATTGTGTTATATAGAGAACCGGCAGCCCTGCAACTATGGGATGTTGAACCCCTACCTGCAGACATTCGCGAGCCTCTGGAAAGTGACATACCGACTCTCATGTTAGTTGGTCAATTAGACACTGCTACACCAACATTGTTTAGTAAATATAGTGCACAATATCTAAGCAACAGCTTTTATTTTGTGCTTCCAACCGGTCATGGAACTCTTTTCAAAGAATGTTCGTCTAAGATGATTGGTGCCTTTCTTGCCGAGCCCTTTGTTAAACCTGTCAATCAATGTCCAACTGAGTATACATGGGAAAATTGGGAGTAAGGAACGGGGACGAAAAATTAAAGGGTTTATAAATTGTCAATACCAAATAAAAAGATACTTCATACAGTATTTGAATCAAAGATAGACCGATTTGCCAAGAATATCGCTATAGAACATGGAAATCGTCATATCAGCTATCAGGTACTCAATAGTGGTGCTAATAAAATAGCGCTATGTCTAAAAGAAATTGGGGTAAAAAAAGATACTATTGTCGGTATCACATTAGAAAGCAGCATAGAATACATAGTCAGTATGATCGGTGTCATGAAAGCCGGAGGAATATTTTTACCTCTGGATATGACGTTCCCGGAATCACGAATCAACTATATATTAAATAAAACTGTACCTGAAGTAATTATTACAGAAAAAAATGTCAGTGATAAACTTTCAAGACAACTAACAGGTTTAATAGAAAGGCTATGCCCTATAATTGTAATTGACAAAGAATTAAATTTATTTGTTAGTGATGATAACCAGAGATATAGAATCCGGGACAAAACCATAGCGAATGATTTGGACCTATCCATCAGCCCGGATGATAGTAATTATATAATGTACACATCAGGTTCTACTGGTGAGCCAAAAGCTATAGTCGGTTGTCATAAAAGTCTGAGTCATTTTATCCATTGGGAAATTAAGGAGTTTGGCCTTGACAAGCAGGTAAAAGTTACTCAACTTGCCCCGGTTACATTTGATGCCAGCCTAAGAGATATATTCGTTCCTTTGCTTACTGGTGGCACGCTTTGCATCCCTGAGCAAAAAGTTAAGAATAACATAAGGTTATTGATTGGATGGTTAGAAAATTCCAAAGTAACTCTTATGCACTGTGTGCCATCCCTCTTCAGGCTTATTACTAAAGAACTTGAATCTATTGCTAAGGATAATGCTTTATCAAGGCTAAAGTATATTCTTATAGCTGGTGAAGCGTTATACGGAGGGGACATAATAAGATGGATGGAATTTATTGGCAGCCGGATTGAACTTGTCAATATGTATGGGCCATCGGAGACAACCTTGATAAAGACGTTTCACCGCATAAAAAATGAGCCGATCAATCCAAATGTAATTGTCAATGTGGGTCAGCCTATTGCAAATACTGCCATATTTATAATTAAAAGAGATAGGTTATGTGAAATAGGCGAAATAGGCGAAATATACATAAAGACACCTTTCATGACTAAGGGATATTTCGATGCTCCTGAAATGACAGACGTATGCTTTTTACAGAATCCATTACACCATGAATATGACGATATTGTTTATAAAACTGGGGATATAGGTAGATATTTACCAGATAGAAGCGTAGAGTTCATCGGCAGGTTAGATACTCAAGTAAAAATAAATGGCATAAGGATAGAATTGGGTGAAGTAGAAAAGGCCCTGACAGGTTATGATTCAATAGATCAGGCGGTTGTCATTGCCCATAAAAACAAGGAAAACGAAAACATCCTCGTTTGTTATTGCATTGAAAAAAATGCAATAACTTCAGAAGAAATAAGAACTTATCTGGATCGTATGCTACCTGGTTATATGATACCATCCTTTTATGTGAAACTTGATGAATTTCCCCTGAATATCAACGGAAAAATAGATAGAAAGGCTCTCCCAAAACCAGAAAAACTTATCTATGAACAGATAAAATATGTTCCTCCGGCCAATGATACAGAAAAAAAATTGGCAAAGATATGGGGAGATGTCCTGGATATTAAAGAAGTGGGGGTTAATAGCTCTTTCTTTGAAATTGGCGGACATTCTCTAAAGGCTATGCGGATTATATCCGGAATATACAGAGAACTGAAGGTTGATGTAACCCTGAAAGAATTTTTTGAAAATACTACCATTAGAAAACTGGCACAACTCATAACCGGAACAGAAAAATCAGCATACTGTGATATACAGCCTCTTCCGGAACAACCGTACTATGAGCTATCTCATGCCCAACACCGTCTGTGGATAATAGATAAGATGCAAGGCGAAACAGGAGCCTATAGCATACCAATCGCATTCACTTTTACAGGCAATTTTAATTTGGAGGCCTTTGAACAATCTATCAGAGAGATAATAAAACGCCATGAATCTTTGCGAACCGTATTTTTAGAGGTTGATGGGAAGCCAGTGCAAAAGATACTCAAACAAGTAGATTTCCGTGTCAGTTTCAAGGATTTAACTTTGGCGCAAGATCATGAACAAAAGACCATAGAGTTGTTACACGAAAATAGTACAATTTCTTTTGACTTGAATAGATGGCCTCTCCTGCGAATAATTTTCCTGAAAATTGGTAAAGACAAGCATATTATGCTGTTTAATATCCATCACATTATATGCGATAGGTGGTCTTTCAATGTCTTGGTTCGTGAACTATGTTCTTTATATGAGCAATTCATTCACGGCAAAGAAAATTCACTCCAGGCTATGCAAATTCAATATAAGGACTATGCTGCCTGGCAAAACCGGCTTTTAACTGATGAGAAGATGTCGATTCACCGCAAATATTGGCATGAAAAATTTTCAGGGGAAATACCCGTACTGGAACTGCCTTATGACTTTAATCGCCCTTCCGTTCAAAGTTATGAAGGAGACTTGGTCAGTTTTAATATCTCTTTCTCAATGTTAGAAAGGCTATATGATTTTAATAAAAAAAGTAATGTCAGCCTATTTATCTCACTGTTGGCTATAGTAAAAGTTCTTCTGTACCGCTATACCGGACAAAGCGATGTTATTGTGGGCAGTGTTATTGCCGGAAGGAATCAAGAAAACTTTGAACACCAGATCGGACTTTACATGAATGTCCTGGCTTATAGGGATAAAATCAAGAGTAAAGACACATATAACGATTTCTTACAACAGGTTAGACAAACTGCTCTGGAGGCGTATGAACACCAAATCTACCCCTTTGACAGTTTGGTAGAGGAACTGGATTTGCGCCGTGACCTTGGCAGATCACCGCTCTTTGACGTTGCAATAGATCTGCAAAATAGCGATGACTCAGAACTTTCACTTGAGGGCATCACTATAACTCCTTATGCAAAACAACACCAGAACAGTAAGTATGACCTCTTTTTCTTTTTCATTGAAGGCCGGGATGGACTGACAGCAAATATTGTCTATAACACCAATCTATTCCTCAAAACCGGAATAGAACGGATGGGAACACATCTGGTGGAATTGTTGGAAAGTATCTTAAATGATTCCAGTCAAAACCTCAATGAATTGAATATAGTATCTGAAGAAGAACGACACCGGATATTGTATGAATTTAACGATACCATAACAAAATATGCAGATAACAAGACTATTATAAATTTTTTTGAAGAGCAGGTAGAAAAAACACCTCTTAACATAGCAGTAGTATTTGGAAAAACTGAATTAACCTACCAGGAGTTAAACCAACAAGCTAATAAGGTTGCCCATTTCTTAAGAGATAGCTATCACATACAGCCGGAAGATCGGATTGCATTGCTGGTAGAACCATCAGAAAACATTATTATTGGTATTTTAGGCATCATGAAGGTTGGGGGCGNNCTTATGTGCCTGTTGATCCGGGCTATCCATCCGGACGAATTAACTTTATTCTCAAAAATAGTGATTGCAAGATAATCCTCACAGAAGATAACTATACAGAATTATTGAGTAGCTTAAATTTTGATTGCCCGGGAATCATTCTTAATACAATCTCCCATTCCAAAATTGATAATCCCAATCATGCTGTAACACCAAATAGTATGGCCTACGTTATCTATACTTCAGGTAGCACTGGTGAGCCAAAAGGTGTTATGGTTGAACATGGTGGGTTTATCAACATGATCCAGTCACAAATTAAAATTTTTGGAATTAAAGAACAGGATCGGGTATTGCAATTTGCTTCCCTGTCCTTTGATGCNNCTCTATGTCAGAGATATTTATGGCTCTTTTATCCGGCGCCAGTCTCCTGATAATAAAAGAAGAGGATAAGCAAAACAGGGAAGAACTACTGCATATAATCAAAGAAAAACATGTGACAACGGCAACATTTCCACCGACTTATCTGCGTATTCTGGGATTTAATAACTTAAAGTCCCTGAGAACACTGATTACTGCCGGAGAGCGAGCAATATCTGATAATGGTGAATTTATTGATAAAAAGCATACCTATTGGAATGCTTATGGCCCTACGGAGTATTCTGTCTGTGCAACGTGTTTCAATATTAAGGAAGATCGGAAAATTATACCTATTGGCAGCCCCATTGCGAATACAGAAATACTGATTTTGAATAATGAGAACCAAATACAGCCGATTGGTGTTTCAGGTGAGATATGCCTCTCTGGTCTTGGAATTGCGCGGGGATATCTCAATAAACCGGAATTGACCAATAAAAGTTTTATACCTCATCCTTTAAAAAAGTGGAAACGTATGTACCGAACCGGTGATATTGGCCGTTGGTTGCCGGATGGGAATATAGAATATCTATGCCGAAAAGATGAGCAAGTAAAAGTTCGGGGATACCGTATCGAACCCGGGGAAATTGAAAAAGCGCTTGATAAGCATCATGAGATAGACAATGTTTATGTAACTGACTTTGCAGATAAAAATGGTTCAACAACTCTTGCAGCTTACTATGCTTGCAGGAAGCTTCCGGAACTTTGGCCTTCTATTGCTGAGTTTTTTATATATGATGATGTATTGTATGGCGCTATGGCAAGCCATGAAGAGCGTAATATAAAATACACAAACGTCTTTAAGAGGATGTTGCAAGGCAAGACTGCGGTAGAAATCGGTCCTGGACCAGAGGCGATACTGTCACGTTTTGCTATTGAAGCTGGGGCAAAAAAGGTTTATGCAATTGAATATCTCCGACACTCTTATGAAAAGGCGTGTGAAAAGATTCATGCACTGGGACTTGAAGACCGTATCATCCTTATACAAGGAGATGCGACCAAGACAAATTTACCAGAAAAAGTAGATTTTTGCATATCTGAGATTGTCGGTGCAATCGGTGGCTCAGAAGGTTCAGCNNCGCTTTCTTCATAATCCATCAAATATGATCCCACAGAGTAGCATTACCAAGATCGCAGCAATGTCACTTCCTAAAGACTTTGAGTTTGCCTTCTCTGATCTTGCAGCTCATTATGTAAAGCAGATTTTTGATGATAAAGGTTATTGTTTTGATCTTCGTCTTTGCCTGAATAATATCTCCAAAGATTATATAATTTCTGATGAAGATATATTTGAAGACTTGGATTATACCAGCCATATACCACTGGAAGGTAATCATAATATACTTCTCAAATTTCAGAAAGATAGTATATTTCATGGTTTTATTGTCTGGCTTACAATGGAGATTGATGTTTATGATCACCTTGACATTCTTGATTCCTTAGAAAGCTGGCTGCCAGTTTACCTGCCAGTTCATATAGATGGCATTTCTATATCGAAAGGTGACTATATTGAAGCTAATGTCGTACGGCAACTTTCTAAAAACGGCATAAATCCGGACTACCGAATCACCGGAAAGCTCATTCGTTCCGGAGGTGAAGCCATAGACATTGATCTCCATAGTTTCCATGACCAATCGATATATCGCAATACTCCATTTTATAANNTAATAATATTATTCCCGCCAAAGAAACCTTTTCCATAGATAATATTCGGGAGTTTCTTAAACAGCATATTCCGGAATATCTGATTCCTCAATACTTTATTGAAGTAGAAAAAATTCCCTTAACATCCAATGGAAAGATAGATAGAAATGCGTTGCCCAATCCTGAAATATCATTACCGGTTACTGAATATATTGCACCACGAAATAAGTTAGAAAAAAATCTTGTCTGTGTATGGGAACAAGTGCTTGAAAGAAAAACCATAGGTATTAACGATAATTTTTTTAATCTTGGAGGAAATTCCTTACATGCTGTTCAGATGATTTCAAGAGTAATTTCTGAATTATCTTTAGATATCTCAATAAAACTACTCTTTACGAATCCTACTATTGCTGAGTTATCAAAGACAATTGAACAGTCAACAGAATCTACTCCGATAACTGCAACTTTTAAAACTTCTATATCAAAAAAGAAATTAATAAATGGAACAAAAGATGCTGCATCTCCATACATTAAAACCGAACGACGTTCTTTAATATCACTTTTTGCCTGCAATAAGCTTGAGCGGGTTAATTCCGTTTCATTAGCCTGCTTTTCTTACGATACATTGGAATCAATGAAAGTCACCAAGGAACAATTACTCTCAAAATATTGTAGTAACCTTCCAATCATAACCAGAATAACAGAGTGTCACCTGGGACGCATTGGCAGTATTTTTCTTCCTATATTTTCCGATGAACTTTTTAGTCAAAGGGAACTGCTTATAAATTCAATTGTTGATGCGCTTGAAATGGCAAGAACTATTGGAGCTATGACCGTATCGCTGACCGGGTTAATTCCATCAGCTACAGATTATGGGAAGTTAATATTATCGTCTTCCGGATATAGAAAAGGGTTGCCAAAAATAACGACCGGACATGCGACTGTAGTTTCAACAATTACGTTAACAATTGAAAAAATTTTGGAAAAAAGTAGAAGAAGTATTCGCAATGAATGCGTTGGGTTCCTGGGATTAGGTTCTATCGGCACAGCAAGTATTTTTTTAATGTTAAAGCATCTTCCTCATCCTCGTACTATAATTCTATGTGATACTTACCAAAAACTTAGCTATATGGAGAATGTTAAAAATAGGTTAATCCAAGAATTTAAATTCAAGGGAAACATTAAACTATTAGAATCAAAAACCGGAGTGCCGGAAGAATTTTATAAGACAACTTTGATTGTAGGCACTATTAATGTGCCTAATATACTGGAAATTGCTAAAGTTAGACCGGGTACGCTCATTATCGGCGACTTTCCACCTCATTGTTTTAATAAAGAAGATGCAATAAAACGCTGTAAAGAACAAGGTGATATATTATTTACTGAAGGTGATGTACTCAAATCGCCTCAATCAATTTTTAGAACTTATTATTTACCCGATGATATAGAATTGTCCACCATTGAAAAAAATATCTCGGAATTTTTTAATAACACCATAACCGGTTGTGTTTTTTCGAGTCTATTATCTACAATCTATAAAGATATTGGCTTGACAATAGGGGAGGTTGATCTGAATGACAGTGTTCAACATTACCAGAGACTTATTAACTCAGGTTTTGAATCAGCAGAGTTACATTGTGAAGACTTTATTTTGGATAACAAGATGATAAAGTCTTTCAGAGAGAAATACGTCATGGAATCCAACTACTTTTGAACTAATCAGTACAGGTTGGCATCCTTCATTCACCAGTTTACACTTTTTTCGAAAAAGCGTGTATTATCGAATTGAA
>LGVC01003855.1_pt1 | contig 11865 bp, 12 predicted proteins | sample 469851 | NCBI WGS metagenome assembly LGVC01 (sample SAMN03857202, study PRJNA290197) | marine sediment metagenome | biome: ocean floor; feature: cold seep; material: sediment; isolation source: sample #5133, Elevator 3A push core 47, collected at Hydrate Ridge North... ...
TGTGCCATCATCCCCGCACGCGGCGGGTCAAAAGGAATCCCGCGTAAGAACGTTGTCTCTATTGACGGTAAACCACTGCTTGCATATTCAGTCGAACATGCACGGGCTTCGAAATATATCGAACGGGTGATCGTCTCTACAGATGACGATGAGATAGCGCAAGTGGCGATTTCGTATGGCGCAGAAGTGCCGTTTATGCGCCCTGCAGAATTGGCAGGCGATGAAGTGCTTGATCTCCCGGTTTTCCAACACGCATTGAGTTTTTTGAAAGAGAGTGAAAACTATAAACCCGACATCATAGTGCATCTGAGGCCAACCTCACCTCTACGAGACGCGACACGAATAGATGAAGCTGTTGGTCTGCTCATAAGAACTCCTAATGCAGACTCGGTAAGATCTGTTTCTATACCGTCACAACATCCATACCGGATGTTTTCTATCGCAGAAGATGGATTCTTATGCCCGTTGATGAAAACTGAATACAAAGAACCCTATCTATTGCGTCGTCAGGAATTGCCGCCTGTGTATTGGTATAATTGCGTTATAGATGTTACAAGATATGAAACCATCTTTGAAAAGCAATCGATGACAGGAGACTACATATTACCATACATTATGGACAGCAAGTTCGTTGTAGATATTGATAGTCCCGATGATTTATTGGTTGCTGAAGTCAAGATAAGGATGTTGAGGGAAAATGAGAGATAGGAAATTGAAACGGGTTAAACCGTTAAATGTACTAATTGTCGGAGCTGGTATGTACACTTGTGGTACAGGGACAGAAGCTTTTGGGACTATCCTTCCGGCAGTGTACGAGGGATACAGGACTGGAATAGTCGATAAGATCACGATTGTAGGTACAAACCCACATAAACGAAGTAACGTCCTCGAAAAAGCACACATATTGAGTCAGGTAATGGGATTGGATGTAGATGTGGAATACTTTCCGCAGGGCGATGAGATCAATCCGCAAGCATACGAGGAAATAGCCAGGACGGGAGATTACAATTGCGCAATCATTGCGATTCCTGATCATTTGCACTTTGAAGTAATTAAGAATTTAATAACACACCGGCTTCACTGCTTGGTGGTGAAGCCACTGGTTCCACATCTCCACGAGGCTGATGAACTGATACGGTTGCAGCGTGAAAACGAGGTATATTGCGCGGTTGAATTTCATAAAAGGTTCGATGAGACGAATCTGCGGATCAGGAAAATGATCCTGGAGAATATGATCGGCGATCTCTTATATAGTCTCGTGGAGTATAGCCAGAGAAAAAGTATTCCACTAGAGCATTTCAAAGCGTGGTCAAATAAAACCAACATATTTCAATATCTCGGAGTACATTATGTTGACCTGATCTACTTCTGCACAGGTGCCCTTCCGGAGCGAGTGATGGCTGTGGGGCAGAAAGACCTTCTGAAATGCGAAGAAATTGACACTTACGATGCAATCCAGGTCTTCATTGAGTGGAAGTACAGAGATTCCGTCAAGAGATTTACTTCTGCTATTCTCACTAACTGGATAGACCCCTACACAACCACAGCGATGTCAGACCAGAAGATAAAATATATTGGAACGTCAGGGCGAATTGAATGTGATCAAAAGGATAGAGGCTTGAGGATAGTTTCAGATCAGCAAGGAATAGAGGACATTAATCCGTATTTCTCGGATTTCAGGTACAATATCCAGGATACTGCGTTGAACTTTAGAGGATATGGATACGAAAGTATTATTCAATTCCTGAAGGATTGCTGCTCTTTGGAATGTGGAGCATACAAGCCAGAAGACTTAAAAGGGCTGAGATCGACCTTTCAAGATGCCAAGGTGTCAACAGCAGTCATAGAAGCGGTGAACACGAGCTTGGCAGAAGATGGAAGATGGATTTATATAGACCTAAATTCCATGGTGGATTAGTGAAGATGAAAACAACTGCTGAAGAGTACGTAACTGTCCCTTCTGAAAAACTTAAGGATTTTTGCATTGCTGTGCTGAAAAGCAGGTTCGTGAAAGATGATGTTATATACCATGTATCCGAGTCGTTAATTCAAACCTCGTTGCGCGGCGTTGATTCACACGGGATCGAACTTCTGCCACACTATATACGTGCCGTGGACTCAGGGAGAATCAATCCAAACCCAACATATAATTACAGAGCGACAGCCCCCTCGACAGGAGTCGTGGACGCCGACCACACTTTTGGACATGCGGCTGGAGCGGAAGGTATGCTAAAAGCAGTAGATCTGGCACGTACAAGTGGCATTGGTGCCGTTTCCGTATACAATTCAACACACTTTGGGGCGGCAGCGTACTTCTCTCTCTTAGCTTCTAAACAGGACATGATTGGGATTAGCTTTACACACGCGGATTCACTCATGTTGAGCTACTCAGGAGTGCGCCCTTTTTTCGGTTCGAATCCGCTATGTTTCTCCGCGCCTTGTGAAGGTGAAGATCCTTTCTGTCTGGATATGTCTACAACTCTTGTAAACTGGAATAAACTTCGCAGATACAAGGGTATGGGAAAAGATGTCCCATCAGATTGGGCGTGCGATACAAAAGGGAAGCCAACGACCAATCCAGATGATGCCGTATCACTTTTGCCAATAGGGGGGTACAAAGGTTTCGGTTTGAGTATGATGATTGACATCTTATGCAGTCTTCTATCTGGAATGCCTTTCGGTCGGGATATTGTAAAGATGTACGCAGATCCAATTGAGAAGAGACGACATCTCGGTCACTTCTTCATGGCGATAGACATCGCGCGATTTACAGATGCAACCATGTTTAAAGAACGATTACGAATGATGATGGATGAGGTTCGTAGTGAACCGGCAAAGAACAGTTCGATTCCGGTTATGGTTCCTGACGATCCTGAGAAAGCAATGTACAATCTCCGCTCGAGAGAGGGGATACCCGTAGCTATAGAAACTTATGAAAACTTCAAACATATTTCTGTTGACATTGGTTTTGAATTGTCTGAGTGATCGCACCCTACATTATAAATACGGGCATCATGAAATAGGGATAGGACATTAGTATGAAAAAGATAATTAAAAAAATCGGGAATGCTGTTTTAGATGTGTGTTGTAACTACGATTGTTTTCAAGAATATATGAGAAGTCATGGCACATTATATGGAGAATATAAGTTTATACCATCAAACCAAAATTGGTCAATACAACAGGTTCTAATGGAATATGATTTTAAAGATGTTAAAAAAACAGATGTGGTTTTAGATATAGGGGCTAATATTGGGGGGTTCTCTATTTTAGTAAGCGGCGATGCAAAAATGGTGTATTCAGTAGAACCATTATACCACGAAATACTTGAAAAAAACATTAAAAACAACCATATAACCAATATTAAAGTAATTAAATGCGGGCTTGGCGAAGGCATTACACATTTGGGGTTTGTAGGAAAATCAACGGATGTAATGTGTTATGGATTAAAATATATAATAGATACTTTCTGTGGAGGACACGTGGATTTTCTTAAACTGGACTGTGAAGGAGGGGAATGGTTTATCAAACCAGATGATTTGATGGGTATTCGTAGAATTGAGTGCGAATTACATAATTTTGATGGTTCACATGATTTTAATATGTTTTTAAAAATGTTATCAAATGCAGGATATAATTATGAATACACACAAAAAAAATGAGCGTCTTATGCTAGTTCACGCATTTAACTTTGAATCTATGGAGCGGATATGCCGATAGTTGATGTTGTTAACTTCAATGCTGATGCCTCCTGCCTTCCATCAGCCAAGTGGCTGAAGTGCTTAGAGGGTGGGAAACATTCACTGTTTATGCAGATGCTTAAGAACTATGTACGTTTTAATCGCAAAGTCAACTTAGGACTTGTTGGTGCGACTGTAAAGGATATAGCTTTCTTCAACCCTGAAGCAATTGATTACATCAATGACCACCAGGATGTTTTTCAGCTTTTGGCAAGACCATTTACCCATGACAGTCCTTTACTGAGACTTCCGGACGGTTTCAGATACAATCTTGAGAATGGCTTGCGTTGTATTCACAATTATTTTTCAAACGTCAGCAACTACTACTTGCCTCCTGAGATCATGTTAACGGGTGAACAGATCCGTATCTTAAAGGAGTTTGACATTCAATGTATATTCCTGCATAAGAATCGCTACAATGAAAGCATCAGGAAACACATACCAGACACACCATTTATGCTACATGGTGTGCTGAATACTCGGATGTGGTGCATACCATTTGCGGAAGGGGAACTGGAAAAAAAGTATTTGTCTGCAATTCATGGCGTTACTACCCCGGATGCATGGTGTGAAGAAATAGATCGAGGATCATCTTCTGATCTTTTTCTATGGCGAGATGGTGAAAGCTGCCTGCTCTTGCCGCTCGGCGTCGATCATGAGGCAATGATATTTGAAGCAGAGTTAATCGCGGGGGTGAAAAGGAAATTTCTATCAGAAATTTCATTCGAGGCGAACGACATAGCCAAAGAAAGCGCCGTGTTAAGATACTTCCCGCTACATTCAATGAAACCATGGCTTAACGAAATGAAGTTGTACTGGTTTGTTTCCAGAGTGCGGGATATGGAGAAGGTGATATCATCCCTACCTGATAGACATAGGCTATTCTGGCTGCTTATAATCAACTCTGACATTCTATCTTCGGTTGAAAAAAATCCACCTATCATAGATGTAGGTGAAAATGTTTTTAATGTTGACAGCGGTAACTTTCTATGGGATGGAGTAATTCCTATTAGGGAGAAAAGACAGGTGATATTGAAAAGAAGCGAACGGGCTGGTGAAGGCGAGGATTATCTTGCCTATATTGATTTGCTTAAGGAGAAGAAGATCACCCCCGATGAGATATGCGCCATCTGGAGAAGATCGGATGAACCACATTTGAGGAAAGGATATGCACGAGTATGCGATGAAATTTGACTCTTCCGTAGAGTGAGTTGTAATGAACTGTGTAGAGGGTGATTAATATGAAAGTAGTAATCCTATGCGGCGGGAAAGGCACACGGATGCGGGAAGAAACAGAGTTCAAGCCAAAACCATTGGTGGAAGTTGGCGGTATGCCAATACTCTGGCATATTATGAAAATCTATAGCCATTATGGCTTTAACGATTTTGTGTTATGTCTCGGATACAAAGGAAATATGATTAAGGAGTATTTTTTAAACTTTGAATGGTTTGCAAATGACTTTACATTACACATGGGTAAGGGAAAGGGAGACATGACAACTCATGCTCACTCTATGGAACATTGGAATATCACTTTTGCTGATACAGGGGAAGATACTGATACAGGTGGCAGGGTGAAGAAAATCGAAAAATATATCGCGGATGATACATTTTTCTTAACTTACGGCGATGGGGTGGCGGATGTCAATATCTCAAGTCTGTTACAATTTCATAAATCAAAAGGTAAAATCGCTACTGTAACCGGTACAAAACCAACGTCACGTTTCGGGGTTCTTGAAATGGATGAATCTGGCATTGCTAAATCCTTTGCAGAAAAACCCGCTACAAACGGCCTAATAAATGGTGGATTCGGCGTATTTAATCGTGAAATATTTAACTATCTGACTGAAGAATCGAACTTCGAAAGGGATGCTTTGCAAAAACTGGCGGGAAAAAAAGAAGTTGCTGTTTATCGACATGATGGGTTCTGGCAATGTATGGATACATACAAGGAAGTTGAAGAATTTAATAAACAATGGAACTTAGATAATAGGCCATGGGTTGTATGGAAAAATGATGAAGTCTAACTGGAAGGATAAGACTATTTTTATTACCGGTGCAACTGGACTGGTAGGTTCGTGGCTGACCAAGTTCTTGGTTGACGAAGGTGCCAATGTTGTTGTATTAGTCCGTGACATCGTCCCAAAATCAATATTGTGGAGCAGTTCCGCTGAGTTTGATTATATCAAAGACAGTTTAACAATAGTGAATGGTGAACTTGAAGATTATTTACTGCTTGAAAGAGCGCTAAACGAGTATGAAATAGAGGTTGTGTTTCATTTAGGTGCCCAAACGATTGTTGGGATAGCTAACCGGAATCCTTTATCCACCTTTGAATCGAATGTTAGGGGGACCTATAACCTATTGGAAGCATGTCGAAGGGCACCGCTTATAAAAGCTGTGGTTATTGCATCCAGCGATAAAGCGTATGGTGGGCAAGAGCACTTACCGTACGATGAGACCGCACCTCTACAGGGCACACACCCATACGATGTTTCTAAGAGTTGTGCTGATCTAATTGCATACACTTATTATAATACTTTCAAGTTGCCGGTTTGCGTTACTCGATGCGGTAACTTTTATGGACAGGGGGATCTCAATTTTAACCGGATCATTCCTGGAACTATTCGTTCATTGCTGAATAATGAAAGTCCGATTATCCGCAGTGATGGAAAATTCATTCGTGATTATTTTTATGTGAAAGATGGTGCACTTGCTTACATGTTACTTGCGGAGAAAATGCTTACTGATATATCAATCCACGGTGAGGCATATAATTTTAGTAATGAAACTCAGGTGACTGTTTTTGAATTGGTAGATAAGATAATTGAGCTAATGGAAGTTGATGTTGAACCAACGATATTGAATCAGGCTCAGCATGAGATTCGAAACCAATACCTATCTGCAAAAAAAGCTAAAGAGCAACTTGGCTGGAGCGCAAAATATACGCTGGATTCTTCTTTGAAAGAAACGATTGAATGGTATAAAAACCTAAAATGAGGGATATATATGATGAAATGCCGATTTTGTGATAATACAAATGTAAATTTATTTCTTGAATTGGGTGAAACGCCTCTTGCAAATGCTTTTTTGACCGAGGACGAAGTAAATACCATCAAAGAACCTAAATTTCCGCTTGACGTTTATTTCTGTGAAGATTGTGGGCTGGTTCAAATCGATCCTGTAGTTCCTCCACAAGATATATTTAAAGATTATATTTATTTTTCATCTACATCAGATACAGTTCATAAACATGCACAATATCTGGCACAAAGCTTTAAAGAGCGATTCCAACTGCATGATAATTCATTTATTGTTGAAATTGCAAGTAACGATGGCTGTGTGCTCAATTATTTCAAGAACGTAAATATGAATATACTTGGTGTCGAGCCAGCTGAAAATATCGCAAAGGTGGCAGTGGACTCTGGGATTGAAACGTATATTGATTTTTTCAATGAAGAGACTGCCAGGAAGATTAAAGATAAATACGGCAATGCTGATGTGATTCTTGCACGCCATGTCTTTGCTCATGTTCCTAAGATTCATAGTTTCATGCGGGGACTGAAATTACTATTAAGTAAGAATGGGGTTATTGCAATCGAAGCTCCTTATTTGGTTGATTTTGTTGAAAAAGTAGAGTTCGATACTATTTACCATGAACACTTGTCATATTTATCGTTACGTCCAATGTCCAATTTATTTAAAAAATACGGCATGGAAATATTTGATGTTGAACACTTTGACATACATGGAGGTTCACTTATCTATTATATAAGCAACGAGGGGGCCCATGAAGTGAGCCCGAAAGTTGGGCAATATACTGATAATGAAATACAAAAGGGTTTTGATGATATTGGGATTTATTATGATTTTGCAGATAAAATATCACAAATCAAGACGAAACTCCTATATCTATTAAATCAATTAAAACATGATGGAAATTCCATAGCCGCATATGGAGCACCGGCAAAAGGCAATACACTGTTAAATTACTGTAATATTTCAATTGATTTGATAGATTATATAGTAGATAAAAGTAAATACAAACAAGATTTGTATACTCCTGGAACTCACATTCCAGTGTACAGTCCAGAGAGGCTGCTTGAGGATATGCCTGATTATACGTTACTCCTTGCATGGAACTTTGCGGATGAAATATTAGAACAGCAAAAGTTATATCGTGAAAAGGGTGGAAAGTTTATTATTCCAATCCCTGACATTAAAGTGGTATAGATGGAATTTATAGAAACACGGCTTAAAGGAGCATTTATCATCGAACCGGAGCGTTTAGAAGATGAACGCGGTTTCTTTGCACGTACATTTTGCCTAAAGGAGTTTGAGGCTCACGGTTTGAATCCAAAAATGGTCCAGTGCAACATTTCGTATAACAAACATAAAGGAACTTTGCGTGGTATGCACTATCAGGCTGCACCCATGGCGGAAGCTAAATTGGTACGCTGCACAAGAGGGGCCATCTATGATGTTATTATAGACCTGCGGCCCGACTCGCCAACTTACTGCCAGTGGCTGGCAGAGGAACTTAATACTGAAAACTCCAAGATGATCTATATCCCCGAAGGTTTTGCACATGGATTCCAGACTATGGAGGATGATACAGAGGTATTTTATCAGATGTCTGAATTCTACTCTCCTGAACATGCGCGAGGAGTTCGATGGGATGATCCAGTGTTTGGGATTGAGTGGCCTTTGAATACGAAAATAATTTCTGAAAAGGATAATAACTATCCTTTAATAAATCAAACAAACTTGATGTAGTGGATGGAAACCCGAATGAAAATATTATTAATCGGAAAAACGGGACAATTAGGAAGTACATTGTTAAAGGATGCACTTGCGTTAGGACATAATGTGCTTGTCCCTTCCAAAGAAGAACTTGATATTTTAAATGAAGATTCGTTCTTAGATGCAATGATACATCATAAGCCGGAAGTTGTAATCAATACCGCTGCATTTCATAATGTGCCACTGTGCGAAATTGAGCCAGTAAAAGCATTCCAATCAAATTGCATTGCTGTTAAGAGTATGGCAGAAATATCAAATGAATTTGATGCCTGGTTTGTTTCTTTTAGCACGGATTACGTATTCAGCGGTGAGAAACGAAACCCATATATTGAATCTGACATACCAGGACCACTTCAAATGTACGGTCTATCAAAATTGGCTGGCGAATATGGTGCTCTTTCGTATAAAAAATCAATTATGATCAGGACATGTGGATTATATGGGCTACAGGGTGCCACATCCAAAGGTGGTAATTTTGTAGATAATCGAATCCAAGATTCAAAACAAAATGAGCGAATAGAGATTAGTAATGACCAAACAGTCAGTCCAACATATGTCGGTGATTTAAGTGAAGCGGTCTTGCAGTTGATTGCTCATCCCTCCAAAGAGTCGGGTATATATCATTTGGTCAATGAGGGCTATTGTACGTGGTATGAATTCACAAAGGAAATATTTAAAATCTTAGATATTGATGTTGAATTGGTGCCAGTTGATCGTAAAGGTAAAACGGGTAAGATGAGAAGACCGTTGTTTTCTGCGTTAGAAAATAAAAGAGCTAAAAGATTAGGAGTTATGCTACCTAACTGGAAAGAAACCCTGCATGAATATCTAAAGATAAAGTATATGGACAAGATGCAATGAAAATCATAATAGACGATAAAGAAAAAATTCTAGCTGTAGAAACAAGCGACAAAAGAAAGACAGTGCCCCTATATTCGAAGGAGGCATTTGAGATCATATCCAATCAGTGGCTCAAAATGGGGTGGAATGAAAAGTATGTTTACACATTCAGCTGGATGGGGCGTCCAATTATTCAATTACCAGAAGATATGATCCGCATTCAGGAAGTAATTTACCGAATAAAACCTGATGTGATTGTTGAAACAGGTGTAGCCCATGGCGGTTCGCTTATTTATTATGCAAGCTTGTGCAAGGCTACGGAAAAAGGCCGAATCATTGGCATAGATATAGAAATCCGATCACATAATCGCACAGCGATTGAAAATCACGAATTAGCATCGTACATAACTCTAATCGAAGGCGATTCTACAGATGCTACGATTGTCAATCAAGTTAAAGCACTTGTTAAACCGAATGAGACGGTGTTAGNNGATTCTACGGATGATGCGATTGTCAATCAGGTAAAAGCACTTGTAAAACCTGATGAAACTGTGTTAGTAATCCTTGATTCAAATCATACAAAACAACATGTATTAAGAGAGTTGAATGCTTATTCCCCTCTTGTGACAAAAGGGTCTTATATTGTAGCTACCGATGGGTCCATGAAATATCTACATGATGTGCCACGGGGCGACCCTGAGTGGATTTGGGATAATCCTACGGAGGCAGCGCTCGAATTTGCAGCTAAAAATCCGGAGTTTGTTGTTGAACAGCCAGAATGGGTGTTTAATGAGAGTAAATTGATCGAAAATATTACGCATTGGCCAGGAGCATATTTAAGGCGAATACAATCGAAATGATAAGTAACTATTAGGTAAAATACATAATTACTGTTTAATATAAGACTTATATGCGAAAAAAGTACTTCCAATTGAAATGTGAATACACATCATTTCAAGCATAAAAGATTCTGAAATAATTATTTCGGATATCGATAGGAGGTTATGAATGATAAAAAAACAGATGAATCCGATAATAACCACAATAATTCCAACCTATCGCAGGCCAAAACTACTGGAAAGGGCAATAAAAAGTGTTTTGAACCAAACCTATCCTTATCTCAAGATTTGTGTTTATGATAATGCTTCAGGAGATGAAACTGCATCTGTTGTGGCAGAACTGGCAAAGAAGGACTCACGAATTAAATATTACTGCCATTCAGAGAATCTAGGACCTATTAATAATTTAAATTATGGAATGAAACATGTCAGCACCCCTTTTTTTTCAATTCTTGCAGATGACGATTTATTATTACCTGATTTTTATGAAAGTGCTATTTCTAACTTAGAAAAACATCCACTTGCGATGTTTTCTGGAGCAAGCACGCTCATTATAGAAAATGACAAAATCATTGGAATAAATCCGAAAAGACTAAAATCAGGTCTTTATGAACCCTCAAATGGATTAAAGCACCTACTTAGAACTCATATTACATGGACTTCGATTTTATTTAGGGCTAAGGTAATCAAAGAAATTGGCGTTCTGGACCGGGATTCGGGTGTATGGCCCGAATTTGACTATGAATTTAGAATAGCATGTAGATTTCCATTTTATTATTCCGATGAACCATGTGCAGTCTGGGTACATCATCCTGAATATGAGCATCGAACAGCTACTTTTTATCAAAATTGGTATACGCTTATAATTCTAAGTGGTCATCATCTCAATAGTGTGGACATGTCTGGAAAAATGCGGTTTTATTTTTTCGTATGGTTTCTCAAGAACTTGACTGGGGCGACTGTGCAAGTTGTTGAATATTGTACAAATGAGGGGGAACGAAAAACCTTCAGAAAAAATACGGCACATATTCTTAGATTAAATAAAATTAAAGGCGTGTATGCCTATATAGTTAGAAGTTACATTTACTTACTTATAGTTTTTAGTCCCACGGCACCGTTTTTGAGGTATTTGAAATCCACTTATAACATTGTTATTTCAAATCTTATCTATAGAGATTCAGATAAAGAGTTAGCAAAGAAATATGGATCGTTGATATATAATATTTTGAATAAGACTTAGCTAGAGCTTCAGAATAAAAGGACATCAGTTCAAGAATATTAATAACCAAGAAGAATCATACGTCAAGTATTGGAGGACCTAATATAATGGATATCGATAATTCATTCAAAACCATGAAACCCACATCCAAAATCTACATCCCCGGTCACCGCGGCATGGCAGGCTCAGCCCTAAACCGCAAATTGGAAGCGAAAGGTTACACCAACCTGATAACCCGCACACACAGCGAACTCGACCTCACAAACCAGCAGGCAGTAAACGACTTCTTCGAAACAGAAAGACCGGAATACGTGTTCTTAGCCGCCGCAAAAGTCGGCGGCATCATGGCTAATAGCACGTATCCGGCAGAGTTCATCTACGAAAACCTGATGATCGAGGCAAATGTCATCCATGCCGCATACAC
>LGVC01001236.1_pt11 | contig 11762 bp, 15 predicted proteins | sample 469851 | NCBI WGS metagenome assembly LGVC01 (sample SAMN03857202, study PRJNA290197) | marine sediment metagenome | biome: ocean floor; feature: cold seep; material: sediment; isolation source: sample #5133, Elevator 3A push core 47, collected at Hydrate Ridge North... ...
CAGGATAATGAAGGAAATTGACATGGCATCGCAGGTGGTTAGTGCGGGAGATATAAAAATCGGCAAAGGACATCCGCTTGTGTTGATTGCGGGTCCCTGTGTTATAGAGTCGTTTGAGATAACGTATGATATAGCGCGGTTTGTAAAGGAGTTGACAGACGACCTGAAGATACCGTTCATTTTCAAGGCCTCATACGACAAGGCGAACAGGACTTCGCTCTCCTCTTATCGCGGCCCGGGTCTTAAGGAAGGCTTGTCCATGCTGTCTGAGATAAAAGAGAGGCTTGGCATCTGCGTGATTTCTGATGTGCATAGCATATCCGAGATCCCTTTAGCTGCAAGCGTGCTGGATGTATTGCAGATCCCGGCTTTTTTGTGCCGTCAGACCGATTTCGTAGTTGAAGCGGCAAGGAGCGGAAGGCCGATTAACGTAAAAAAGGGGCAATTCCTGGCTCCATGGGATATTCGGAATGTTATTGAAAAAATATCTTCTTCCGGCAACAGGCAGGTAGTTGTGACGGAACGAGGGGTCTCGTTCGGCTACAACAACCTGGTTGTTGATTTCAGGGGGCTTGCAATCATGAGGTCCTTTGGGTTTCCTGTTGTCTTTGATGCCACACACAGCGTTCAACTTCCCGGCGGGGCGGGTTCCTGTTCCGGGGGCCAACGCGAGTTTGCTCCTGTGCTTGCCCGTGCAGCGGTCGCAGCAGGAGTTGACGGCATATTTATGGAGGTGCACAGCGACCCTGATTGTGCATTGTGTGACGGCCCGAACTCCCTTCATTTACGTGATTTAAAAAAACTGCTGGTTCAGCTTGTTGCCATTCACAAGATAACCGGTTCCTTAGGAACGGGGACGGAATAACTTTGAAAGAAAGACTGAAACAGATCAGGCTCCTTTTGCTTGATGTTGACGGGGTTCTCACTGACGGCAGGGTCATCTATGACGATGAGGGCCTTGAAACAAAGTTTTTCAATGTCAAAGACGGACTTGGCATCCGGCTTCTTATCGAGTGTGGTCTTGAAGTGGGAATTATCACAGGACGGGCATCCCGGGTTGTTGAGCATCGATGTGCCGACCTGGGGATCAGGAAGATATATCAGGGGGAGCAGGACAAGGTGGCGGCATTCAGAAAAATCATTGAAGAATGCGGCTTTTCGGAAAAAGAAGTGGCTTATGTGGGAGATGATTTGCCCGATCTTCCCCTTATGGAGCTGGTGGGTCTTCCCATAGCTGTTGCTGACGCCCACAGGCTGGTCAGGGAAAGGGCGTTTATTGTCACCCGGACCGAGGGGGGCCGGGGAGCGGTTCGTGAGGTGTGCGAGATGCTTCTTGAGGCGCAGGGGTTCTGGGATAAGATAGTCACCCCGTTCCTAAGTGATGTGGTTGAGTTATAGACAGTTCACATCTTTGATGCTTTACAGGTGTAGTGGGGCATGCTATACGTAATTACGATGTAACTCTATTCAGCCACAGATTCACACAGATGAACGCAGATAGGTTTAAATACAAAGAAATCACAGATATTATTCTTGGAAGTTTTTATGAAAGTTATAAGGCTGACTTGATTGTAAACGAAAAAAATATCAGTGATGATCAGCGTAGATCTGTGGCTGAATAGCTACATTACGGTTGAAATGATNNTGCTTGATGGTTGTTGGTGTCGTTTCCGTCTTTGTATGGCATCGGACTGTCAGGACGCCTGAGGGTCTTGTTGAGTCTTTGCCCGCTGATGTTGACATTGCAATGAATAATGTGCATCATGAGTCAACAAAACATGGTGTCAGACAATGGGCGCTCGATGCCGAAAAGGCAGTCTATCTGAATGCGGAAAACAAGGTACTTTTTGACGACATATCAACGCATTTTTTCTTGAAGGACGGCGAGACTGTTCTATTGACCGGCCGGAAGGGAACCCTGAATACAGAGAACGAAGATATCGATATCACAGGAAATGTTGTCGTCAAAGGGAAAGGATATCAACTGATGACGGAGTCTCTTTTCTACCTGCACCAGGACAGGGTGATAGTATCAGCAGTCCCTGTCATGATCTTGGGAGAGAGGCTGAGGCTTAGCGGGTGCGGAATGCAATTTGATTTGAACTCCGGGAGGTTTAGTCTCAAGGAGCAGGTGGAACTGGTATATGGCCTTTACCGGAAAGAGGGTTAGGATATCTGTTCGATTTGGCGCCTTGTTGCTGGCTTTTGCTATTCTCCTGGCAAACACCGCGATTGTCTGTTCACGCGAGGACGAGGGTTTTCTTGTTGGTGCGGACGAAGACGATGCCCCTATTCGAATTCTCTCTGACAGAATGGAGGCGGACACTGAGGAAAAGTGGATTGAATTTATTGGAAATGTCCGCGCTACACAGAATAATTCCGTGATTGAGGCGGAACGTCTCAAGGTCTATTATATCAGCGGAGAGAGCGCCGAATCTGATTCAATAAGAAAAATTGTTGCTGAAGGGAACGTCAGGATAACAAGCGAGACAAAAAGAGCGACAGCAGATCACGCCCTCTATTCGGCTGACAATCAAGAGCTGGTCCTGACTGGAAATTCAAATCTGTGGTCAGAAGAAAATGTCGTTCGCGGAGACAAGATCACTGTTTTCATAGACAAAGATCAAAGCATCGTGGAAGGCGATGACGGAAAACAGGTTGAAGCTGAATTCTATCCAAAAAAAAAGGGCGGTATTCAGAAATAAATGAGAGGCCTGTTTGTCAAAGATCTCAGAAAAGTCTATAATAAAAAGAGAGTAGTCGATCAGGTGAGCCTCGATGTGGAAAGCGGTGAAGTGGTCGGTCTGCTCGGACCAAACGGGGCCGGAAAAACGACCACGTTTTACATGATGGTAGGTTTTATCAAACCGGAAGCAGGTCAAATCTTTCTACATGAAGATGATATTACAGAAAATCCGATGTATCAAAGGGCCCGAAAGGGTATCGGATATCTCCCTCAGGAATCATCGGTCTTTAGAAAGATGACCGTGGCGGAGAACGTCCTGGCTATTCTGGAGACACTGCCCATATCAAGACCGGAACGACGGATACGCCTGGCGGAACTGTTGAGCGAATTAAAGATCGATCATCTGGCGGGCCAAAAAGCGTATGCCCTGTCCGGGGGAGAACGGAGAAGACTGGAGATTACCAGGGCTCTGGTAATCTCTCCATCATTCATGCTGTTAGATGAGCCGTTTGCAGGTGTTGATCCTCTCTCTGTCACAGAGATTCAGCATATTATCGGACACCTGAGGTCAAAAGGGATCGGAGTATTGATATCGGATCACAATGTAAGAGAAACGCTTGGGGTTTGTGACAGGGCTTATATCCTTAACGAGGGGAGGATAATTGAGTCCGGCACGCCGGATGTTATAGCCCAAAGCAGTATTGTCAGAAAAACCTATCTTGGAGAAGAATTCAGGCTTTAATCATGGGAATAGGACTCCAGCAACAACTAAAACTGACACAGCAACTGGTGATGACTCCTCAGTTGCAACAGGCCATTAAGCTGTTGCAATTGTCGCGCTTAGAACTGCTGGATGCAATCAACGAGGAACTGCAGGAAAACCCGGCCCTTGAGGCGGAGCAGGAGGAACAACCTCCCGAAGTCCTTTTGGAAGAACAAGGTGATAGTTCTCCTTCCTCCGATGAAACAGAGCTCATGAAGCCGGTCACTGTAGATGAAAAAGCCGGAGACGATTTTGACTGGACAAACTATATGGGGGAATACAATACGCCCGGGACTTCTTATCGCTCTGAAAATGAGCAACGGGATAGCCCGAAATACGAAAACGTATTGTCCGCCTGCGAATCATTGGAAGGCCACCTGAAGTGGCAGATCCTGCTCTCTGATTTTACTCCGCCTGAAGAGGATGTGGGATCCTTTATTATCGGAAATCTGAATTCAAATGGTTATCTTCAGACATCTGTCGAAGAAATAGCAAGCGCCGTCAATGCCTCTGCCGATTTTGTTGAGGGTGTCCTGGAAAGAATGCAGACCTTTGACCCTGTGGGAGTTTGTGCGAGGGACTTGAAAGAGTGTCTGCTTATCCAGGCAAGACATCTCGAAATTGATGACCCCCTTGTTTTAGCCATCATAGAAAACCACATGAAACATCTCGAAAACAGGAACTACAAGGCGATTGCCAAGGCCCTGCAGATCGCATTTTCGGATGTCATAGATCGCGTGGAGATCATAACGGGTCTTGAACCGAAACCCGGCCGCATTTACACTGACGAAGAACCGCAGTACATCACACCGGATATCTATGTTTACAAGGTGGGAGATGAATTTGTCATTGTCCTGAATGACGATGGGCTGCCCAAACTTCGCATAAACCGCTTTTACAAGGATACAGTGTCAGGCGGTAACGACTCTGTTACGGGAAATGCAAAGGATTACATACAGAACCAGGTTCGATCAGCGATGTGGTTGATTCGCAGCATCCATCAGCGTCAACGCACGATATACAAGGTGGTGGAAAGCATTATTCGCCATCAGAGGGAGTTCCTGGAAAAAGGGATCAGCCGTCTAAAACCGATGATCTTGAGAGACGTTGCCGAAGACATAGGAATGCACGAATCAACAATCAGTCGTGTAACTACCAATAAGTATGTTTTTACCCCGCAAGGCACGTTTGAGCTGAAGTTTTTTTTCGGTGGCTCCCTTGAGCGCATACATGGCGATGCGATAGCCTCCGCCACCGTGAAAGATAAGATTCGCCAGATTGTTCAATCAGAGGATTTAACAAAACCATACAGCGACAAGAAGATCATGGCGCTTCTCGCCAATTCCAATATCCATATTGCACGCAGAACCGTGGCAAAGTACAGAGAAATATTAGGTGTGCTTTCATCCAGTAAGCGCAAACGTTACAAAACCAAGTAGGAGGTAATTGATGCAGATTTCCGTCATGTTCAAGAAGATAGACTCCTCTGACAGCCTTAAAGATTATGTGCATGACAAGATGAACAGGCTGGACAAATACTGGGATAATCCGGCGGATGCGAACGTGGTCCTTTCGGTCGAGAAATTTCGTCACATAGCCGAGGTTACGATTTCCGGTGACGGGTTCAAGGTGAAGGGGTCCGAAGAGACAGAAAACATGTATGCCGCTATCGATATGGTGGTTGACAAACTCGAAAGACAGATCAAGAAGAATAAAACTCGATTCAGGAAACGCCGGTCCGCTGCCAGGGCCGGGTCTGAGCGCGACCGGCTGGACGCCCTGGATAAAACGGGCTTGTCGGAAACCGAAAGACCGCGAGTCATAAGGGCCACGCAGATCGAAGTAAGGCCAATGGACGTAGAAGAGGCGGTTATGCAAATGGAATTGGTAAAGAGCTCCTTTTTGGTCTTCAGAGATACAAAGACGGAAAAAATCAGTGTGTTGTACAGGCGGAAAGATGACAACTACGGTCTTATTGAGGCAGGCGCCTGAGTTTTGGACTATGTTTTCAGTTTTACCACGGAATTTGAATAGGATACGTAGAAAGTGTATGATGGACAAAGATGAGGTTGCTTGATTCGCTAAAAAAAGAATTCATTCTTCCTGATATGGAGTTTTCAGAAAAGCATCAGGTTCTGGAGGCATTAGTCGAACCTCTTACGAAGATATCGGGGACTACCCGGGAAGAATTGATGCGGGTTTTGTTGGAGCGTGAACGATTAGGCAGTACCGGAATAGGCGGAGGGATCGCAATTCCTCATGGCAAATTGAATGCGATCGACAATCTGCTGTTGACCTTTGGCCGAAGCCGGAAAGGAATTGATTTTGACGCGATGGACGGAAGGCCGACTCATATTTTTTTTATGTTGATTACTCCTGAGGGCTTCACAGGGCTTCATCTGAAGATACTGGCAAGGATATCAAGGTTGTTGAAGGACGGCTCTTTCAAGGAACGTCTGATGGCCGCTGCTACGCGAGACGATTTATACCAGGTAATTGAATCAGAAGATTCGGAATTCTGATATCGCAATTTCAAGAGGAGCTGGAAAAATTAAGATCGTTATTATTACCGGTCCTTCGGGTTCCGGAAAAAGCACGGCAATAAGGGCGCTCGAAGATGCAGGTTATTTCTGTGTAGATAACCTGCCTGTCATGCTTCTTCCAAAATTCCTGGAATTGCGGTCGGAAAGCAGCTTGGAGATTTCAAGGATCGCCTTTGTCATGGATCTTAGGGAGGAGGCGTTTCTTTCTGAGTATCAGAATGTCTTGTTCCGACTCCGGTCCGAAGGATACGAATTTGACATTATTTTCCTGGACGCGTCCGATGATGTCCTGGTGCGTCGATACAGCCAGACACGGCGACAGCACCCCCTTGCAACCGGCGAAAAAACCCTCCTTGAAGGGATACGGACGGAAAAAAAGACCCTGAAAGGGCTCAAAGGGGTCGCAGACAAGGTAATTGATACAACAACCTACAACCCGCATGAGTTAAGAAAGGTCGTTTTTAGCCATGTCCTCAAGTCAGGCGTCAAAAGGAGCATGCAGATACAGGTCCTTTCGTTTGGATATAAGTATGGGATTCCACATGACGCAGATCTCGTATTCGACGTGCGTTTTCTTCCCAATCCGCATTTTGTTCCCGAATTAAGAAGACTGGATGGAAGGGATTCCGCTGTTCGGAACTATGTTTTCAAATCGGCTGAAACCGGGACCTTTTTTAAAAAACTGCTTGATTTTCTTGATTATTTGATCCCTTTCTATAGTAAAGAAGGTAAGTCCTATCTGACTATAGCTTTCGGATGCACTGGCGGAAAACATCGTTCGGTTGCCATTGGCGGAATGACTTATGAATATCTGGTGAAAAAAACCGAGTACATCTCCCTGATACACCGGGATGTTGCATTGGAATAGGAGGCTTTGTTGGTAGGCATCGTTATAGCAACTCATGCTCGCTTAGGGGCGGCCTTGATTGAGGCAGCGGAATTTGTGCTGGAGAGTTCCTTTGAATACCTTGATTTCGTGTCAATTGATCTCAGACAAAGCGCTGATGTTTTGCTGAAAAAGATCGGAGATGGGGTCAGGAAAGTGAACACAGGGGAAGGCGTTCTCATCTTGACAGATATGTTTGGCGGTACTCCGTCCAATCTGAGCCTTTCTTTCCTGGAGGAGGGAAAGATTGAGGTTGTGACAGGTGTGAATCTGCCGATTCTGATTCGTTCGCTCAACCAGCGAAAGGGGAAATCCTTGCAGGAGCTTTCGCAAGAGGTATACAATTATGGTCAGAAGAGTATCTCTCTTGCCGGCAGTATCCTGAAGGGGAATAAGAGAGTGGGAAATTAAGGATTTTCGCTAAGGGAGTTGGGAATTATTTATTTCCGAGTCCCTAAGCCCTGAATGAAAGGAGTTCTCATGGGTGTAAGAGTTGGAATCAACGGTTTCGGGCGTATTGGAAGGTTGGCATTCAGAGCGGCGATGAATAATGAGTCTGTGGAAGTCGTTGGTATCAACGACCTTACAGATGCTCGCACAATGGCCTATCTTTTAAAACACGATTCAGTGCATGGCACTCTCGAAGCCGATATTGCCTTCACAGAGGATGCGATCCTGGTGAACGGGAAGTCGGTCCGGCTTACCGCAATCAAAGATCCATCCGAACTTGGCTGGGACGATCTTGACGTGGATATCGTTATGGAGTGCACGGGGATATACCGCGACAGGGCAGGGGCATCAAAACACATAGAGGCGGGAGCAAAAAAGGTGATCATATCCGCTCCGGCCAAAGACCCGGATGTTACTCTCGTATTGGGGGTGAACACCTTCCAGTACGATCCAAAAGAGCATCACATTATATCAAACGCCTCGTGTACAACCAACTGCATTGCGCCTGTGGCAAAAGTTCTTATGGAAAATTTTGGAATCCTGAGGGGCTTGATGACGACGGTTCATGCCTACACCGGCGATCAGCGTCTTCTTGATTTTCCTCACAAGGATCTGCGCAGGGCACGGGCGGCCGCACTCTCCATGATTCCGACTTCCACCGGAGCGGCCAAGGCTGTGGGATTGGTTCTTCCGGAGCTTCAGGGCAAGCTGAACGGCCTGTCAATAAGGGTGCCGACCCCGAATGTTTCCATAGTCGACCTGGTTGTGAACATAGAAAAAAGCGGGGTCAATGCGGGAGATGTGAATGGTGTGCTGAAATCTGCGGCAGAGGGCTACCTTAAAGGTATCCTTGGCTTCTGTGAAGAACCCCTGGTTTCTGTGGATTATAACGGGTCTGTGCTTTCTTCCATTGTGGACGCGGGCAGCACATCCGTTATTGACAATATGGTCAAGGTTCTTTCATGGTATGACAACGAATCCGGTTACTCGAACCGAATGGTTGACCTCGCGGCATATATTGCAGAGCAGGCACTGTAGTTCAATAGTAACAGAGATGAACATCGAACGTCCAACATCGAATGGTGAATGGAAAAGATAAAGAAACAGACGTTCAATATTCGCGCAATAAACATTGGTTATTTCATTCGACGTCGAATGTTTGATGTTGAATGTTTGAGGTTGAACGTTCGTCTGAATTTCGCTGCAACCACTTGACGATGTCTGTATAAGGGAGGAGAGAATCGTGGGAGATCGCAGGCCGGTTATTGCCGGCAACTGGAAGATGTACAAAACAGGCAAAGAGGCGGTGGAATTCATAGACGATCTGAATGAGTTGATCGCAGGCGTAATGGATGTGGAGATTGTTGTTGCGCCTCCTTTTACCGCCCTGCCTCTCGTAGCCAAACGGATCAAAGGGGGGCCAGTTCGGCTGGCGGCACAGGACCTTCACTGGGAGCCTGAAGGGGCATACACCGGCGAGATATCGCCCAAGATGCTCCTGGATGCTGGTTGCAGCCATGTGATTGTCGGCCATTCCGAAAGAAGAGAATATTTTGGAGACACAAATGCTATTGTCAGTCGCAAGATAAAAGCGGCCCTGGCAGAAAATCTGATTCCTGTATTCTGTATAGGGGAATCGCTGGAAGAACGGGAAGCGGAAAAGACGTTTTCAGTGCTTGACAAACAGATGTCAGAAGGGTTAGAGACTATTGACTCTAATGATGTCAAAAAGATTATCATTGCGTATGAGCCGGTATGGGCCATTGGCACCGGCAGGACAGCCTCAAATGAACAGGCTCAGGAGGTGCATTCCTTCATCAGAAGGTATCTGACTGACCGGCATGGTGAAGAGGTCGGAAATATAGTGAGGATATTGTATGGTGGAAGTGTGAAACCGGAAAATATCGCCGGTTTGATGGCGGCGGCTGATATTGATGGGGCTTTGGTAGGCGGGGCCAGCCTTACGGCTTCCGTGTTTGCCAGAATCGTAAATTTTCCCTATCTCCTGTAGGGAAGTATTTGTAAAGCGAGAGATCTTTTCTGCTGAGCATTTTTGTTAATTGGAATCATTATGTCAACAGCAATAATAATAGTACATGTATCGGTTTGCGTAGCATTAATCCTGATCGTGCTTCTTCAAACCGGAAAAGGCGCCAACATGGGAGCGGCCTTTGGAGGGGGATCAAGCCAGACCCTGTTCGGCAGCAGTGGCGCCGGGGGGTTCCTGACCAAATTGACCACTGGAGCCGCCGTGGTTTTCATGTTGACCTCCTTTGCATTGGCCTATCTTGCAGTGCATAAGGCCGGGGATTCAGTTATGTCCGGGGTGGAAGCGCCGGTATCTGCCACGGAAGTGGATGTGCCGCAAGAAGAAACCGAACCTGCTGAACCGACTCCACAAGCTCAGAAAGAGGAAGAAGCGGTTACCGAATCGTCTCAGCAAGCCGGGAAATCTGAAAAACCTGTTTCTGAACCGGCATCCACCCAACGCCCTGAACAATAAATCAGTTTTTGCTTTTTGTGTATTGTTTCATATCCGAATATCTCTATGAGCCCTGATCTTGCCGAAGTGGTGGAATCTGGTAGACACGCTGTCTTGAGGGGGCAGTGAGCGACGCTCGTGCGGGTTCAAGTCCCGCCTTCGGCACCATTAAAAANNTCCCCTATCAATTCTACGTTTGCTGATGGCATCACGCCCAAAGCCCCTTCAAAACAGCGTCTCGTTGATCTTGTCCTTTACTATTTCGCCGCTTGGGTAACGGTTTGGGTAACATTTGCCAATTGTTCATTGATCCACGCTTCGTATTGCGCCATTGCCCGATGCAAGTCTTCCTGAGATGGCACCATGTAATAGGCGTCCATCCCTTTCAAGCTATGCCCGAGAATGGTGTCCCTGTAAACCTTGCTAACATCGGCCCTCGCCATGTTGGTTTTGACCGTCCTGCGAAGATCATGAAATGTGAAGCCGTCCTTTACCTTTTGGCCGTATGGAATATCAGCTTTTTGACATGCGTTCCTTAGCCCCGTCCTAATGTCGCTAACGGGTTTCGCCTTGAACAGAAACACATGCTCCACGTGGAGAACTCGCGGTATTGCCTTCAAAGTTACCCATAGAGTATCGCAAATGGGAATAGCCTTGGCTTTTTCCTCCTTTGTGTCTTCCGCATCCAGTCGAATCATGCGGTCTTTTGAGCTCACTTTGTTCCAAGTGAGGTTGATGATTTCTCCTCTCCTCATGCCGGTGTAGAAGGCTGTATCAACGACAGGTTTGAGATGAAGGGGCAAGTGTTCCATGAGGCCTCTGTATTCATTCAAGGACAGGACCCGTGTTCGCGCGTTCATCTTCTTGGTCTTTTGAAGATTTTCAACTCTTTCAAAGACTTTCAAGGTGTTTCCACTTACAAGATCGTTGTGAAACGCTTTTCTTACCGTGCTCTTTACGGTGCTAACTTCCTTATCAATAGTGCTGTCGGCTACGCCGTCGGCTTTCCGGGCAACCTGATAGCTCTCAATATCGACCGGCTTAATCTCTCCGACGACCACATGCCCAAGTCGTTTCTTGAAATTGTTAAGACAACCTTCGATTCGCCAAGCCGATTTGGTTGCCTTGACCTTTTCAAGCCCCAAATACCAATGGGACAGTTCTTGAAAGGTCATGCTGGCTTCAGGCAAAATGTCGAAAATACGGTTTTCCCTCTTCTGTAGCCTGCGCTTGCCATCTGCATCACGAGCCTCATCAATGGAGCATCCAACGAATTCCTTGCGCTGTTTGCCATGGGGGAGCCTGTACTGTATCCAATATCTGACTCTTCGAGACCGCTTTGCCTTGTCAAGATTCTGACCACACGAACACATTTTGTTTCTTGTAGCCTGTTTTTTATGACAAATCGGACATTCAGCTAAAATCGCCATGTACATCAGCCTCCTTTCTTTTCTTTGTGGATTAAACGCATGAAGGGCCATGAAAACTTGTCTGTCCCTATAGTCTTTTTGCCTGGGGGTGTCAATTGGATGTATGTATACATGTGAGTGAGTGAACTGAGAGTAAATATTGGGAATCTGCGGGATTCAACGGAAATTGCATAGAATTACACATAACTGAAATAGCTCCGGCGGTTGGCTCGAACCGGAATTTTCTGTCATTGCTAGTCCCGATGAAGTCGGGATGATTGCGAGGCGGAACCACAAAGCAAGTCTATCGGTCGAAATCCTCGACGACATACTAACCAGTACGCCTTACTCGTATTTTTCCTTCCGGCCTTGTGAAATTATCTGAAAACCTATAACAGCGGGACTCGCAATGACGAGAAGCGGGGTTATTTGTGAAGTTTTCCGGCAACTTGTCAGGCATATGTCCGCAGTTGGTCACAGGGAGTCAATCCAGTCATCAAGTTGGGTGCGATCAAATCTGACCAGCTTCCCAATCCGTTTAGG
>LGVC01000059.1_pt2 | contig 11761 bp, 9 predicted proteins | sample 469851 | NCBI WGS metagenome assembly LGVC01 (sample SAMN03857202, study PRJNA290197) | marine sediment metagenome | biome: ocean floor; feature: cold seep; material: sediment; isolation source: sample #5133, Elevator 3A push core 47, collected at Hydrate Ridge North... ...
CAGCAAGTTTCTGCATGATCTGGGTGAGCTTTTTGTTTTGTTCTTAATTCAACTTAACCCCGGTAATACTACTAATATTACCTTCCTGCATGGCCACACCAATAGTCCTCTCAGCAGCCTGGATCATAGGTTTACGCAGGCTTACCACAATGAACTGGGCATACTCATTCGCCTTTTTTAATCTTTGCGCCACCCTCTCGGCATTAACACCATCAAGAAACATATCTATCTCATCAAATGCATAGAACGGTGCAGGTCTATAACCCTGTATGGCAAAAATAAAAGCCAGTGCGGTCAGACTCTTCTCTCCCCCGCTCATAGCTTCCATACGCTGCAGGGTCTTATCCCTGGGTTGAGCTTTAATGGTAAGTCCGCCTGCAAAAGGATCATCAGGGTTCTCAAGTACCAGTTCCCCCGGTCCGTCTGAAAGTTCATTAAAAATACCAGTAAAATACAGATTGATGCCGTCAAAACAGTCCATAAATGACTGCTTCTTCATCTGTTCATATCTCTTGATCCGAATCAGTATCTCATTACGCTCATTTTCTAAAATATCCCTGCGACTCCGTAGATCAGTACTCCTGCGCTCAACTTCTTCATATTCATCAATAGAACGCATATTTACAGGTTCAAGTTTTAGCATAGCCCTGTTAATAGAATCAATCCGTATTTGCACCTCTTCCAGGCCAGGGACCTCATCGCTCATATCAACTCCTCTTTTTTCCAGCTCGGTCGTAAATTCAGAAATTTGTTCAATAAGCGCATCCCTGGTAGCTGTTAGTGCGATCATCTGACGCTGTGAACTCTCCTGCTGGACTTTGATCTCATCATATTGTTTTTGGGATTTTGTATATTCCTTGCTGAGATCTTCACGACATTTACGCATATCAGCCAGATCTTTATCCAGTTCTTGCTCACGCAATAATTTTTCATTGAGGCCTGATTCCAGTTCATTGATCCTGGTAGTAAGCTGCTCGATCTTTTGTTTCAATTCCTGCTTCCTGCTATCAAGTTCCGTAATTCTGGTCATGGTCTGTTTATTCTTATCATCAGCATAACTTGATTCGGTATTAAAAGCATTGATATTTGCATCAACATCCCTGATGCGCATTTCCAGTCTTTTGATCTCATCCTCGATACGCTGTACCTGTTCGTTTAATTCAGGCACCTCAGAACCCTTAAGCTGCTCCTCCAGTTCCCCTGCTTGTACTGTGAGCCCGGTAATCTCACTCTCTATTACCTGTTTAGCATCCTCTATACTTTCCATCTCCTCACTAAGCTTACCACGACCTTCCTCTTTTTCTTTAAGTTCAACTTCTTTTAGTGTAATAAGACTGGTAAGCCTCTCGCCACGGGTGTTGATCTCTGAGATCTCCATTTGTTTTTTTGCAATATTTGTCTCGATATCCCTGATCTCTTTTTGTACAGTAGATATATGACCTTCAGTAGTATCTGTTTGATTGATAAGCTTACTGCGTCTTGATTCATATTCAGTGATCTGCTCTGCTAACCCTGTTATCTTATCCTCCTGTGCATCAGCAAAGGACAGGACGCTTCTTGCCCGACTGCCGCCTGTCATAGCTCCACTCTTTTCCACCAGTTCACCTTCGAGTGTTACCATCCGCAACCCACCCATTAACCGTCTGGCAGCATCCATATCTTCTACTATAAGTGTGTCCCTGAACACATAATGGAATACACGTTCGAATTTTTCTTCAAATTCAACCAGGTTTATTGCATAATCGATCACACCAACCATATCTGAAATGTCACGATAACCAGATGAACCTACTATCTTATTCAAAGGTAAAAAAGTAGCCCTGCCATAGCGCCGGTTTTTAAGAAATTGAATAGCTCGGGCCCCGTCCTCGTCAGTATCCACAACAATACTCTGCATACGCCCGCCTGCAGCAATTCCCAATGCTGCTGCATATTTGTGATCAACCTTTCCAAGCTGTGCGATCGTACCATAGATCCCTGGCAGTTCCCTGTACTCCCTGGCTTTTAATATTTTTTCAACCGCACCGCTGTATCCGGAAATTTCCTTAGCGGCCCTGATCCTGGCCTGTGCTTTCATATACTGTTGCTGTAATTCCCGCAGTGTATCATCCAGATCCTTAAGTACTCCTTTTAATTGAGAGTGGTTAAACTCAAGATCATCATTATCCTTTTCCAGTTCCTTGATCTGCTGCTCAAGTTCCTGCATCTCAAGGATCGCATCCTCTCTATCATCATCGGCAGATTTGATCTTTGATCTTGATTCTGCAATCTCATCTTCGATATCCCTTATTTCAGCACTACGCCGCCTCATAGCATCCAGTATACGGTCTTCACTGCGCATCAACTCGTTCTTGTGGTTGCGGGCATCTTCTAAGTTATTTTTTATTAGAGTCAGTTCATCACGGGTCTGCACGAATTTTGAATCTACTTCGGCAATTTTTGAGCGCAGTACCAGCAGTCTGGTACGCTGGTCTTCTATTTCGCTATTGATACCTTCTTTGTGAATATGCTCCTGTTGAATCTTCGAGGCCAGCTCTGCCATTTTCTCTTTACTATTATCGATCTCGACCAGTCCTCTCCTGCGCTGGGAGTCTATATCAGTAATTTCTGATTCAGTAAGTGTAATAGTATTATTACTTAGTGATATCTCGCCTTTGATCTCCTCGATCTGTCGCTTGATAGATATCTGTTCATCCTCTCCCATCCTGGTAATCTGCTGGTTCATTTGTTCCAGTTTAGATTCAAGTTCACTCATTTTCTCCTTTTTTAATAAAAGAAGTTCTTCGATATCCGACCCCGCCTCCATTAACGAATTGATATGTTGAATGATCTTTTCAAGTTCCTTGTTAGCATTGTTAAGCTTAGAAAGCAGGACATATCCTTCAAACCGTGTTCTTTCTTCTATTAAGCCCTGGTATTTTAATGCCTGATCCCGCTCCTTTTGCAGTTTATCACGCTGGATATCCACTTCTTCCAATATGATATCCACCCGTTCAATACGCTCTCTGACAATCTCCAGTTCATTCATTGCCTGGTCTTTCTTATGATCGAATTCCGCCACACCAGCGATCTCATCAATGATCTTACGCCTTTCAGTAGGAGTCATCTCAGTGATCCGTGTAACATCTCCCTGCATAATCACATTATATCCTTCAGGTGTGATCCGGGCCTTAGCAAGATAAGTATGAATGTCACTAAGAGTAACTGGCCTGTCATTAAAATAATAATAACTATAATATCCTGATTCAGTCTGCCGTATCTTTCTGGTGATATTCACTTCATCCAGATCAACAGGCATCTCGCGATCTGAGTTATCAAATCGTATAGTAACCCGGGCAAAATCAGGTTTTTTTGCTTTATCCCCGTTATATATCAGGTCTGTCAGTTTCTCAGCCCGTAGTGTCCTTGAACTGGAAAGACCAAGACAAAAAAGGATTCCATCAACTATATTTGATTTCCCACTCCCATTGGGACCTGAGATCGTAGTAAAACCATCAAAGAAAGGTATCTTTATGTTCTTTCCAAATGATTTGAAATTCTGGAATTCAATTTCTTTTATATGCAACTAATACCTCAATTCAAAGTTATTATGATATACCCCTTAAAAAGATGAAGAAAGTTTATGTCCTATATTCTATCACAACATCCTCATCTTCTCTGGCTTCAACAATGACCTTACTTTTTTTACCAGGTTTTGACTCCGGGTGTTCTGCAATAATTATATCACCTGTATCATTACGATCCGCATTAATTTTTGATCTGTTCTTGTTCCTGTAATCTGTTGGAATCTTGCCCTCATCACTATTAGCAATAATGAATGGCGGTTCTTTATTTTGAGTCTTCTCTTCCATAGACGTCTTCTCTGTACTGGTCGGCGTCATATCATTATCTGTTTTTAGATACTTATTCTTCAGATCCCGGATCACTGTCTTTTGATCAAGCAGTTCCTTCATGACACCGTCATAAGCGAGATTTGTCTCTTTAATCTTCCTTTCAAGATAGGATATTCTTTTATCAAAATCAAGGTCTTCTTTCATACCATCCCGTAGTTCATCAATTATTGAATCCTTAAGAGAAATACGAAGTTCGTTGATATCATTTTCTTTTGTAGCCAGTTGCTGTTCCAGACGTTCAAGCAGAATATCCCTATTTTCACTGATCATAGTTTCCCCTCATTATTAAATTTTATATATATATTATATGTGGGGCAGGTTAGTCAAATATTTTGTGGTAATTATGGAGATACTCTTTTTCTATCCCTTGGGAATAGTACTACATCTCTTATATTATCCACACCCAGCATGGTCATCAGCAGTCTTTCCGCACCCAGTCCCCATCCCGAATGAGGTGGAATGCCATATCTGAATGCTTTTAAATAGAACTCAAAACCATCCGGGTTTAACCCCTGGTCCTGAATGCGCTTATGCAGCAGGTCATAGTCATGTATTCGCTGTGCACCTGAAGCCAGTTCCATTCTGGGATGCATAAGGTCAAAGGCTTTGGTAATGATAGGTTTATCCTCATACGGTTGAGTATAATAGGGCTTTATCTCTGTAGGCCAGTCCTTAATAAAGTAGTGTACACCTATAGCCTCACCTATAACCTTTTCAGCATTGGTTGACAGATCGTCGCCCCATTCCAGCAGTTCTTTGGAATGCTCGTTGTTGATCTCAATAGCTTCGTCATATGTAAGACGCTTAAATGGTAATGCGGGGATGTCCAATTCTATACCCAGAGTGTTAAGACTTGTGGCTGCATCCTCTGATACTCTTAAGTATACATGAGCTATTAACCGTTCCAGTACATGCATTACATCCTCATGATCAACAAAACTGGCTTCGATATCTATACTGGTAGCTTCGTTAAGATGCCTGCGGGTATCGTGTTCTTCTGCTCTGAAAATAGCTCCAATCTCAAATATCCGGTCCATGCCNNTGCTTAAAGAGCTGTGGGCTTTGATTTAAAAAAGCCTCGGTATCAAAATATGTGATAGGGAAAAGGGCTGTCCCTCCTTCTGTGGCAGTCGCCACTACTTTGGGCGTGCTTATCTCAATAAACCCTTCCTGTTCTAAAAAGCCTCTTACTGCGAAAAGCATATGATGTCTAATACGGAATACTGCCTGGGTCTTCGGACGGCGTACATCCATGAACCGATTATCCAGCCTGGTGTCGAGTTCTGCCTCTACTTTACCGGTAGTATCCATGGGAAGAGGAGATTGTGCAGGATTGAGAATATCAATCTGTGTAGGTATAAGCTCGTATCCGTTAGGTGCTTTTGCTTCTTTTTTAACCACACCTTCTATTGTGATCACTGATTCACGACTTAATGATTTAGCAGTTTGCAGGACATCAGGATCAATGGTCTTTTTAAATAATGTTACCTGGGTTAGGCCTTCCCTATCTCTAAGTATCAAGAACATGATACCTCCCAGGTCGCGTATCTCATGGACCCAGCCTGCAAGACGTGCAGTTTGAGTATCCATTTCGGGTGTTATCTGAGTTGTGTAATGAGTTCGTCTGAATTCCATGGACTCACCTTGAGTATAGTATTATGTTGGACCGTTAAATGGTTCAAGTTTATCTTGATGTGGTTCTTATAATATTAATCTACGCTTCGCCAGAAAGAGTCAACAAAATAATAGTTAAATTTATTAGTTTTCAACTATATTTATATATAATAACGGGGTGAAATTAATTGAATATATTGATAACAGGCGGTGCCGGATTTATTGGCTCACATCTGGCTGACCATTTCTCTAAGGAAAACACAGTATTTATACTGGATAATTTTAGTACAGGGAGATTAGAAAACATTGATCAGGACAGATGCATTACAATAAAAGGCGACATCCGTAATAAAGAACTTCTGGATAGCATTATGCAGGATATAGACTATGTCTTTCATGAAGCTGCCCTGATCTCAGTTCCTCTCAGTATGAAAGACCCATCCGGTACTATTAAGATCAATACTCTGGGAACTTTGAATGTACTGGAATCAGCCAAAAAAGCAGGTGTAAAAAAGGTGATAATTGCATCATCTGCAGCCGTTTATGGAAATGATCCTGTCTTACCTAAACATGAGGGTATGACACCAGTTCCGGAATCACCATATGCTGTTACTAAAATTGATTGCGAATACCTGGCCCGGATTTTTTTTAATTATCACGGTCTCTCCACTGCAGTGCTGCGATACTTCAATGTTTACGGACCCAGGCAGGATCCTAATTCACCATATGCTTCTGCTATACCGATCTTTATTAAAAAAGCACTTTTAGGAGAAGATATTATTATTTACGGGGATGGAGACCAGACCCGTGATTTTATTTACGTAAGCGATATTGTGCATGCAAATGAAGTAATGATGACACGCGGGGATGGTGGTGTATTTAATGCAGCCTCCGGAATATCTATTACTATCAATCAAGTTGTCAAGATAATTCTTGAAATAACAGGATCTCAATCCAATGTGATCCATACGGATGTCAGGGAAGGGGATGTCAAGTTTTCATCTGCTGATATTACTATAATCTCACAGTGGTGGAAAACGGAAGTAGATATACAAAATGGTCTTATCAGTTTGGTTGAATATATGAAGAAAATTTGCTAGCTGCTTTTTGTAGTCTTCGGAGCTTCAGTCAATAAAATCCGAGCGTTAGCGAGGATTTTGTTCTATTGCAGCAGCTACAGTCCGGACATCATCTTCAGTTAGTCCCGGGTGAACAGGTAGTGAGAGTACTTCACTTGCAGCCTTTTGTGCAACAGGGATTGTAGAAGTATATCCTAAGGTTTGATAAAAAGGCTGTTCATGTATTGGTACAGGATAATATACACCAGTACCGATCCCGTTCTCTGTCAGATGCATACGCAGTTCATCCCTGGTAATTGAGAATTCCCGAGTCACCCGGATAGTATACTGATGAAAAACATGAATACTATTCACTGATGTTGAAGGTGTTATTATTCCATCAATTCCCTGCAGCAGCTTATTTAATGTACGGGCATTTTCCTGTCTGGCCTTATTGAACTCATCAAGCTTTTTCAACTGTTCAATTCCTATTGCAGCCGCAATATCAGTCATTCTCAGGTTATCTCCGAATATCTCATGAATATATTGTTCATTTGAACCATGATTTCGTATCATCTTGATCTTATCAGCAACTGTTTTGTCGTTAGTTGTTACCATTCCCCCCTCACTTGTGGTCATGTTCTTAGTTGGATAAAAACTGAATGTAGCTGTCGAGAAAGATCCTGTTTTACGTCCGTTATATACAGCACCGTGAGCCTGGCAGGCATCTTCGATCACAGATAGATCATGATCATCTGCGATCTTCATGATCTCATCCATTTGGGCCGGATGCCCATAAAGGTGGACAGGTATGATTGCTCTGGTCTTTGGTGTAATATTTTCAAGTATTGAATCGGGCGAGATATTGAAGGTATCATCCAGAATATCAGCAAATACCGGAACTGCCCCAACTGCCAGTATCATATTCGCTGTCGCTATGAAGGAAAATGGTGTTGTTATAACCTCATCTCCCTTTCCAATGCCATGTCCAAGTAGTGAAGCATAAAGTGCAGAAGTTCCGGAATTTACTGCTACTGCATAATCTACGCCGATATATTCGGCAAAATCATGTTCAAATTGACCGACTTTCGGTCCCTGGGCAATTATCCCTGACCTCAATACATCATTAACTGCATTGATCTCTCTGTGTCCTATTAACGGTTTAGCGATATGGATCATGATATTTAATTCCACAAATTATTAAATTTTATTCACTGTTCTTAATCCTTCCGGGAGATCCGTGATCCGTGCCGGCATTCCTATTGCCATTTTCCATGCAGGGACGTCCCTGGTCACAAGGGCACCTGCTGCTACCATTGCGCCCTCTTTGATCTCTATTCCAGGTAAGATAGTTGCATTGGCACCAATAGACACATTGGAACATATATTAGGGCCACGTAACCCGGTATCTCTTCGAATAGGATATTTATCATTTGTACATACAGTACAGGGCCCAATAAAAACATTATCACCTATAATCGTATTAGTAGGTATATATGCACGGCTCTGAATGCTGACATTGTTGCCTATTGTGACATTTCCGTCAATTATCGTATTTGTCCCGATCAGTACATTACAACCTATTTTAGTATCTTCACGTATCAATACATTATGTCCGGTCTGGCATTCATCTTTTGTCCGGACCCTGCAATAAATAGCAGTATTGGGTCTGATCACACAATTTTTTCCTAATACAGTACCCTGGTATTCATATTCTTCAATTGACAGGTTCTGGCTAAATATCTCACGCTGCAGTGTTCTGTCCGGGTAACCAAGCATAACATTCTCAAGAATGATACTCCCATCCCCGATTGCGGTCTGACCATAGATTCTTGCAGAATTATGAAGCTGGATGTTTAAATTATTATCATTATTTTTATTATTTGAAATTTCTGACATTAATTTTTTATCATTCCCCATCTTGTAAATAGAATTGTAGATGATATGTATCTATACTGAAATTTATAACAAAATATGCTAAACAAACTATATAAAGGTTTAAATGCCCATAAGACGATAGTGATTAATAATGTCAAAATCTGATGATCCAAAGAAAACAATTAAGATCGAGAATGTGGTTGCTTCAACAGCCATTGGCACAACGCTCGACCTTCCAAAGATCACCGCACAGTTAGAGGGGGCTGACTATAATAAAGCACGGTTTCCCGGTGTAGTATATAGAACAAAAAACCCGAAAACTGCTGCTCTTATTTTCGGAAGCGGTAAGATTGTATGTACTGGAGCAAAGAGTATAGATGACGTTCACAACGGTCTGAAAAAGGTATTTAATGAACTGCGGGATATGAATATTGAAGTTATGGACAATCCAACTATCATTGTCCAGAATATTGTAGCATCTGCTGATCTTGGCACTGTACTTAACCTGAATGCGATTGCTATTGGGCTTGGACTTGAGAATATTGAATATGAACCGGAACAGTTCCCTGGATTAGTATACAGACTCAAAGAACCGAAAGTAGTAATGCTTCTATTTGGTTCAGGCAAACTTGTAGTTACCGGTGGGAAAAAGACTGCAGATGCAGATGCGGCAGTAGATAAGATTATGGAAGAACTGGATGGTCTGGGACTTATTTGAATAAAAATTCGCTTTTTCCAATAACAGATCATCATATGCATTTAGATCCCAGGTGCCAGGGGGTTGAAGCTGCCCGGGCATTTCAGCGTGCTGGCGGCACTCACATATTCCTGGTTTCAAAACCTTCATGGACCATTGGTGTTACTATTAATCATCCTGAGGATTACCGTAAAGTTTTTGATGAGACTGTTAAGATGGCTAATGATGTGGCGCAAGTGGGTGTAACTGCCTTTCCTGTACTGGGAGTTCATCCTGCTGCAATTACCAATATGTGCGATAGAGTCGGACTGATAAGAACTATTGAATTAATGAAAGCCGGATTGGAGATAGCAGCTACATATGTAGAAGAAGGTCTGGCAGTAGGATTAAAATCCGGCAGACCTCATTATGATGTTGAACCTATTCTATGGGATGCGTCCAATGAGATATTATCATATGCCATGGTACTGACCAGGGAAGCGGGATGTGCTCTTCAGTTGCATACTGAGAGCGCTACACAAGAAAATATTAAAGAGATTGCTGATATGGCAAGGGCAGTAGGTTTGCATCCCGGGAAGGTAGTGAAACATTTTTCATCGCCTATGATAAAAGAATTTACGGATTGCGGGATATGGCCTGGAATATTGACTGGAAAAGGTATGATCGAAGAAGCACTTCTTCAGGGTGACAGGTTTATGATGGAAACAGACTATATTGATGATCCCCAGCGTCCGGGTGCGGTGTTAGGTCCGAGAACCATACCACGTAAGAGTCTTGCATTGTATAAGGAATGGGGAGAGGAAGTGTTTAGGAAGATCCACCAGGAGAATCCGCAGAAAATATATGACGTTGAGATAGAACTTACCACAACTTAGATATAGAAGTTCAAACATACGAAAAGCGAATTGCGATACTAATAATAAATGGAGAATAATTATGGCAGCACAATTAGGTGGTCAGCCAGTCATGGTCCTTAAAGAAGGTACACAACGGACAACTGGTAATGAAGCACAAAAAGGCAATATTATGGCAGCTAAGGTAGTAGCTATGGCGATACGTACTACCCTGGGTCCCAAAGGTATGGATAAGATGCTGACAAATTCAGCCGGTCAGGTAACAATTACTAATGACGGAGCTACAATTCTTGATGAAATGGATATTAAACATCCGGCAGCCAAGATGATAGTAGAGGTAGCCAAGACACAGGATGATGAAGTTGGCGATGGTACTACTACTGCTGCAGTACTGGCAGGTGAACTACTGGCTAAGGCTGAAGAATTGCTGGAAATGAAAATTCATAGTACTACCATTTCTTCAGGTTACAAGATGGCTGCAAATAAATCTCATGAAATTCTTGAGGATATATGCATCAAGATCAGTGAAGATGATGATGAAACACTTATCAAGATCGCTGATACGGCATTAACAGGAAAAGGTGCGGAATCTGAGAAGAATAAACTGGCACCTGTAATAGTCAAAGCAGTCAAGGCTATTGCCCAGACCGAACCTGACGGGAAAAGGATAGTAGATATTAAGAATATTCTAATAGAACGTAGAGTGGAAGGCAGTATTGATGATACTGGAATGGTGGATGGATTGATCATTGATAGAATACGTACTCATGAGAGTATGCCCACCAGGGTTGAAAATCCAAAGATCGCTCTTTTAATAACGCCTATTGAAGTAAGAACAATGGAATTTAAAAGTGAGATATCCTTTACCTCTACTAATCAGCGCAGGTCCTTTATCGAAAGTGAAGAGCAGATGGTCAAAGAAGTAGTGGACAAGGTAATAAATAGCGGTGCTAATGTTGTATTTACCCAGAAAGGTATAGATGATCTGGCCCGCCATTATCTTGCTAAGGCAGGTATTTTCGTTGTTCACAGGGTTAAGAAAAAGGAACTTAAACTGCTGGCTGAATCTACTAATGCCAATATAATCTCCAACCTGGATGAACTTACCCCGGATGATCTGGGTACGGCTGGCGTTGTGGAAGAGACCATGGTTGGTAATGGTGAAATGATATTTATCCGTGATTGTCCTTATTCTAATATTGTTTCTATAATCTTACGAGGCGGTACGGAACAGGTAGTGTCAAACCTGGCACGTGCGGTACATGATGCTTTACGTGTAGTTGGTGTGGTCATAGAGGATGGTCGTGTGGTAGCTGGAGGCGGCTCTCCGGAAATAGAACTGGCACTGCGCTTAAGAGAATATGCAGCTTCCATAAAAGGCAGGGAACAACTTGCAGTAAATAAATTCGCAGAAGCTGTTGAGGTAATTCCCAGCACACTGGCAGAGAACAGTGGTCTTGATGCCATTGATAAACTGGTGGAATTAAGGAGCAGGCATGAGGCAGGCGAGAAATATGCAGGTCTTGATATCTTTGCCAATGAAGTAGTGGATATGAAAGCTGCTGGCGTTGTGGAACCATTGAAGGTAAAACTACAGGCAATTGACTCGGCCTCAGAAGCAGCCAGTATGATATTGCGTATTGATGATATGATCTCGGCTTCCGGGGGTTCGGGAGAGAAAGTGGCTCCCGGGATGAAGGATTTCGAAATGTAGTATGTAAGATTGTTTATATTATTTGCCACAGAGGACACAAAGAATAAATCCTA
>LGVC01039191.1_pt1 | contig 11755 bp, 9 predicted proteins | sample 469851 | NCBI WGS metagenome assembly LGVC01 (sample SAMN03857202, study PRJNA290197) | marine sediment metagenome | biome: ocean floor; feature: cold seep; material: sediment; isolation source: sample #5133, Elevator 3A push core 47, collected at Hydrate Ridge North... ...
ATAAATAATAAAGCTTGTAATATTTGTACCCATGATTATCAACAATGGCAGGGATTTAGGAGTCATCAGCCATTTCCAAATGCTTGGGGACATGAAAACGCAGGAATAGTTATGGAAGTTGGGGATAGGGTAAAAAATATTAAGGTAGGGGATCATGTAGTTGAAAATGTTTATATACCTTGTTTGAAATGTTCTAATTGCAGGAAAGGAATAAATATGAATTTATGTGAACTCCTGGGTTCACGCTATGAAGAAAAAAATAAGTATGGTTATTATGGACCTTATGGATGCGCTCAGTATAAAGTAGTATCAAGTAAACATGTTTTTAAAATTAGTAGTGAATTACCTTTTGAAGAAGCGGGCTTTTGTGAGCCCTTAGCTACAGTTATACATGGTATCCATAGATTAAGAGTACAACCAGGAGAAAATATCTTGGTAATTGGTGCAGGAACAATGGGATTATTGAATGCTCAGGTAGCAAGGTATTATGGAGCAGAAGTAATAATATCCGAATTACTAAAAAAGAAAAGAAAAGCAGCAGAAGAATTAGGTTTTAAGAAGGTCATTGATCCTTCACAGGGAAATTTTGTCAATAAAATTAACAATTATACAAAAAATTCTGAATTGAGTTCGATTATTATTTCTGTTGGAGCAGACAAAGCTTACGAACAAGCATTTAAGGTAGCCCCAATGCTCTGTAAATTCCTAATTTTTGCAGCTTCTTTTCCACCTCCAAAATGGGATATTGACCCCAATTTGGTACATTACAAAATATGGGAAATAATAGGTACTTATGGAGCTAATTTGAAAGATTATCAGGAATCATCAGAATTATTAAGTAAAAAAGTATTTGATTTAAAACCATTAATTGAAAAAAAATTCACACTGACTAATATTCAGGAAGCTTTCGAAAAAGCTTCTTCGCTTGGTAGTTATAGGGTTTCGATAATTTTATAAGATGAATAATATATTTCAATTTTAAGAANNCAAGTAAGATTTGCACTTATACAATACTCTTAACCCTTACGCAGGGTAGGAAAAAAGGAGGTAAATATCTACGAAAAGAGTTCTTGTTAAGTAGTTAAAATAATAAGCTAAGATATTATTTAAGGCCAATATTTTTTAAAATTGTAGTATTTTGGAGGATACTATTATATAGAAAAAAAATAAAAGGAGGAAAGAAGAAACATGAAAAAGGTATTAATTATTTTACTGTTGACTATTTTGTTAGTTAGCGTATTTACCTTTGCTGGATTTACCAAAGCTCTTAAAATTGGTTTTGTTGCTGCAAATATGGGGGCAGATTCCAATGTATTAGCCTATCAGGGTATGGAAGATTATTGTAAGAGAATGGGATGGGAAATACAGTTACTTGATAACCAAGGAGATGTTACTAAATATTCTCCCAATATGATTAACTTTGTTAGTGCTAAAGTAGATGCTATTGTATTAACTTGCGGAGAAAAAACCCTTGTTGAAGAAGGAGTAGTAGCTGCCGAAAAAGCTGGCATTCCGGTATTTTTTTCAGATACAGAGAATGTTGGAAATACAATTGTAAATGCTACTAGTAATTGTTGGGCTATGGGAGCTCTTTTAGCAAGTCATACAGTCGATATAATGAGAGCGTCGGATCCAGATAAAAAAGTACATAATGTTTGTATAATTGGTATGCCTGACCTTTATGTACATAGACAAAGACAACAAATGATGGAAGCTGTATTCAATAGTCCGGAGAATAAAGATGTTCATATACTTGCAACAGAAACTTGTACCGTTGCTAATTGGCCGGATGCTCCTTATGATATTACGAAAATTTGGATTGCAAAATATGGAGATGAAATAGATGCTATATTAGGTACTTGGGATGGAATTGGCTGGGGTGTTGCTAGAGCTGTATCTGATTCAGGGATGACTAAAGATAATATATTCACCGTAGCCATTGATGGTTCGGAGCAAACTTATGACTTGATTAGAAGAGGAGAACCTTTTGTAGGCGTAGTTGCTCAGAATTTTGCTGGTTGGTCTGAAGTAGATGGAGATGCAATTCAAGCAGTAGTAGTAGAAGGTAAAGATCCCAAAGATGTAGTCCCCCTCAGTAGAACTGTCTATGTGCCTTTTATGTGGATAGATTCTACTAATGTACCAGAAAAAGGTGAGGGTGTTGATTTTAATTATATCGGATTATTTGAATAAAGAAATATAGAAAAATGATTTCTAAATAAAATTAATGAAATATAATAGTGTCCTCCAAATTAATTCTTACAATTTGTGAAGTATATAAAGGAGAAGGAGTATGTATAAATGAACAACAAGAAACCTATTTTTTCTTGTAATAACTTAAATAAACATTTTGGAGCCACCCATGCAGTTAATAATGTTAGTTTTACCTTGAATCAAGGTGATATATTTGGTCTGGTAGGCGAAAATGGTGCTGGTAAATCTACTTTAATTAAAATAATTGGTGGTGAGTGTATTCCCGATAGTGGCAATATGTTTTATAAAAGTTCTGAGATAAAATGGATAAAATCGTCCGAGGCCTTAAAAAATAAAATATCGATTGCTCATCAAGAACCATTATTAGTTTTTTCTTTAAGTGCTGCAGAAAATATATTTTTAGGACAAGAATGTACAAAAGGCATTTTTATAGATGAAGAAGAAATGTTAAGAAAAGCAAGATTATTGTTAAAGAAATATCCTATTTATCCTGAGCTTATTTTAGATAAAAAAGTTGATGAATTATCACTAGATGAAAGGATGATAGTTGAAATATTAAAAGCTCTTTCGTACGAACCTAATATTTTAATATTAGATGAACCGACCGCAAGCTTACCCAGGAAAGCGAGTGAAGTATTGTTGAAGTTATTAGAAGATTTAAGTAAAGAAAAAAAGATAACTTTTATTTACATTTCTCATAAGCTGGAAGAAGCGATTGAAGTATGTAATAAAATAATGGTTATGAGAAATGGCGAAAAAGTAGGTATATTACAAAAAGAAGAGATTGATAGAAATTTGGTAATAAGAATGATGATAAATCGGGATTTAAATCAATTCTATCCTAAAAAATCAGAAAATATAGAAAATACTGTCTTGCAGGTTGAAAATCTAAATACAGAAAACTTAAAAAATATTAATATTGAGGTAAAAGCAGGAGAAATTGTAGGATTATATGGATTATTGGGTGCCGGAATGAATGAAATTGCTTTATCTATTTTTGGGATTAACAATTTTAAAGAAGGAGTAATTTCTGTCAATGGAGAAAAATTACATAGAGTAGAAGTTTCAGATATGATTAATAAAGGAGTATATCTTATCCCTCCTGATAAACATAGATTTAGTCTATTTGATTCTTTCACCATAGGCGAAAATATAACTATAACTCACTTATATAATGTCTTTCCAGAATTTTTAATATCCAAAATTAAGGAGAATAGATTTGCAGAGAAACAAGCAGATAAATTTGGAGTTAAATATGAAAACATAAACCAATTGATAAATGAGTTAAGCGGGGGTAATCAACAAAAGATAATTTTGACCAGGTGGTTATTTAAAGAATGTAATATATTGATATTAGTTGACCCCACAGTAGGAATTGATATAGGAGCTAAACGAGATATATATAACTTATTGAGAAGTTTGACTGATAATAAAAAGGCGGTATTATTAATCTCATCAGAGATTAATGAAATTGTTGGGATATCTGATAGAATCTATACTATGCGTCGAGGGAAAATAACGGCTGAAATTAAGAAAGATCAAATTACTCAAGAAAATATTTTGAAGAATATTTTGTAAATATAAAATACATAAGAAGAAAGGATATAGATGGAAAAAATGGATAATAAAAAAGATTTTAGCGCCAATTTAGCAAAATTAATTAAAAATAGGGAATTATTAATAATTTTAATAATATTAATAGTATTTTTTTCTGTTATGTCAGATACTTTTTTTACCACTTCAAATATTACTAATATACTTTTAACTACTTCTATTGGTGGGTTATTAGCCTTAGGCTTAGCCCTGGTTATGATGTGTGGTGATTTTGATCTTTCGTTTGCAAGCGCTTGTGGTCTAATCAATATTATTATTTTAATTCTTATAGATAAAGGACTTAGTTTATGGATAGTATTTCCATTGGGTATATTAGCCGGTGTATTGTGGGCTGGTTTAAATAGTCTATTGATAGTTAAACTGGGAATGCACGCTTTTGTAGCTACTATTGCCACTTGGACAATGTGTACGGGATTTATTTACTGGATATCTGGCGGGGCAACTTTTTACGGGGATTATCCTAAAAGTTTAACTATTATAGGAAGAGGGACTATAGGCATATTTCCCATTAGTTCCATAATTTTTGCTGTTTTTGCTGTTATCACTATTCTATTAACAAATTATAGTAAGTTTGGTAGGCATGTATATGCTGTAGGAGATAATAGCGAAGCAGCAGAATATGTTGGAATAGATAGCAAAAAAATTAGAATAATTTCCTTTTTATTAGAAGGTTTTTTTATTGGTCTAGCCGCAGTTATTTTATCTTCAAAATTATGTAGTGGCCCTGCTACCGGGGGGTCAGGATTTCAAATGCCTGTAATTGCCTCAGCCTTTTTAGGAGCAACCGTTTTTAGGCCTGGCTTGGTTAACGTTGGAGGCTCTATTTTAGGTGTATTTTTATTAAGTATTATTGAAAACGGATTAGTAATGCTTAATGTGCGTTGGTACTTTAAATATATAATACAAGGTTTAATAATTATTGGGGCAATTACTTCTATTTCTTTAAGAGGCAAAAGTAAAGGCGAAGGACCGAAGTTCTTATAATTAAAACTTTATATAAAATTATTCACGAAGGGTTTTCAATTAGTGAATGTCAAAATAAAGTATATATCTTTAGACTAAATATGAGGATGAGAAGAAGAGAATAAATCTGTACACGTGTAGGAGTTTCTATCTGGAAAATGGTAACTAGAGGAGGTTACATAAGATGATTCCCAATTGTAAGATAACAGAGGAAGTGGAATCTAATATAAAAGAAGGTCGAATTGTTGCGTTAGAATCAAGCATGGTTACCCAAGGATTGCCATGGCCAAAAAATTTTGAGACTATGTTGAAAATGGAAGAAGCAATTTATACTGAAGGTGCTATACCAGCGATTATTGCATTTTTAGCTGGTGAGATACGAGTTGGTTTAACCCATGCGGAATTAGAGAACCTTGCAAAATCAAAAGAAGCTATTAAAATAACTATAAGTGAAATTCCTTGGGCTCAAGCAAAAAAACTAACGGGTGGGACAACTGTTTCATCAACAGTAGCAATTGCTTCAAGATTAGGAATTAATATTTTTGCGACAGGAGGTATGGGCGGAGTACATAGAGGTAAGAGAACAGATATTTCTTCTGACCTTGTTGCCCTCTCTCGTTTTGATATGATTGTAGTATGTAGTGGAATCAAGGCGTTTTTAGATATCGATGCCACATTAGAAATATTAGAAATGCTTGGTGTACCGGTAGTAACCTATCAAAGTGATAAAATCCCGGCTTTCTTTGGTCCCAATACCTGCTTTAAATCTAAGCAACGTATTGATCATTTTAGTGAAATAATTAATTTTGCCCGAATGAAATGGGATGCTGAATTACCGGGTAGTATTCTATTATTTAACCCTATATCAAAGGCTATGGCGGTAGACGAAAAAGAACTTTCATGGGCTATAGAAAAAAGTCATCAACTTGCTTCCAAGCAAGGAATAAAAGGGAAGGAATTAACTCCATTTATTTTGGAACAAATCTCACATTTAACTCATGGGAAAAGTCTTAAAGCTATTATTGAATTAGTTATTAACAATGCCAAATTAGCAGGAAAAATTGCTAAATTATCAAGTCTTCGATATAATCTAAATAGCGAGGATATCACAGATAATAGGTAAACATAGTGAAGAAAGAGAAGTTCTTAAAGAAAAGAATAAATAATAGAATAAAATGAGGTTAGTATTAATTGTAATTTATCTTAACCAAATTAGTTAGTATGTATTTTCCTTTAATTTTTTATGGATTACCAAATAATAGACGGAGCTAAAGGGGCTAATTTTTTACAATTTTTATCCAGAAAGTTAGCTTCGTACCAAAACGGAGGTGATTAAGAGGTAAAAAATTTTACTCTAAATGAACTTAAGACAGCTTAATATATTTTAAAGAAGTCTTAAGGACAGCTAAGAAGAGATTAGCTAAAGATTAAATTTAAAAGGAGAAAAAAATGAAAAAGATAACATTATGGTTATTAGTTTTAATAGTAATTCTATCAACATTTTCAGCATTTATGGTAGCACAAGCAGCCGATAACGATTACGAAATTGTTATGGTAGTTAAGCTTGAAGGAGTTGCCTGGTTTGATAACATGAGGTTAGGTATTCAAGATTTTGCCAAAGATACCGGGGTTAATGCCTATCAAATTGGTGCTGATACGGCCGATCCAGCATCTCAAGTGGCTCTAATTGAAGATCTTATTGCTAAAGGCGTAGATGCGATACTGGTTATCCCTAATGATCCGGTAGCATTAGAACCGGTATTTAAGAAAGCAAATGCTGCTGGAATTCTTACTTTAACTCATGAAGCATCTAACCAGAAGCAGGTAAGTTTTGATATAGAAGCCTTTGATAATGTCGCCTATGGAAGACATATGATGGATGTTATGGCGGAAGATATGAATTATGAGGGAGAATATGCTTGTTTTGTAGGTCATCTTACCTCCACAACTCATAATGAGTGGGTTGATGGTGAAATTGCCCAACAGAAAGAAAAATATCCTAATATGAAGTTAGTAACTGATAGAATAGAAGATCGCGAAAATCAGCAAATTGATTATGAAAAGGCTTTAGAGCTTTTGAAAACTTATCCAAATATAAAGGGCATAATGGGAAGCGCTATGTGTGGAGTGCCCGGATTTGCTCTGGCTATTGAAGAAAAAGGACTTATAGGCAAAGTAGCGGCATATGGAACCTGTTTACCTTCTGTTGCCTATGATTACTTAAAGAGCGGTTCTGCCAAGTCGATCCATTTCTGGGTCCCAGCTGATGCAGGATATGTTACTGCAAAAGTAGCCTGGGAACTTCTTAAAGGTAATGAAATTAAAGAGGGCATGGATTTAGGTAGACCTGGCTATGAGAATATAACTATTAAAGAAAACCAATTTGGTGTCCCGGTTATTTATGGTAGTGCTTGGAAAGATGTTACTCTTGAAAATATAGACGAGTATGACTTATAGGCCATATCTGCTACAGAAAGAAGATTGGTTGAAGGGTTGTTATCCCTTCAACCAATCTTTAACTATTAAATCCTAAACCTTACTTAAATAAAATTTTGATAATAGTATAAATTGATAGAATTATTTTATTATTACCGGATATAAAGACTACATTTAAGAATTAGATTGATATTTATTTAATAAGTTACAGTTAAAATTTATCTGAAAAGTATTACCCTGGTGAGGTTATGATGGTTGAAAAGTTAGAAAAATTATTAGTAGTTAAAGATATAAGTAAATCATATGTGGGTGTACAAGCATTAGACAGAGTCAGTTTGTCAATAAGTAAAGGTGAGATACATTGCCTGGTCGGTGAAAATGGATCGGGAAAATCTACCTTGATAAAGATAATATCTGGAGTAGTTAAGGCAGACGAGGGTAAAATAATAATAAATGGTAAAAAATTAGAAAGTTTACACGCCATCGATTCGATAAGTGAAGGGATACAGGTAATCTATCAAGACCTATCTTTATTTTCCAATCTTACTATCGCTGAAAATATTTCCCTAAATCAAATAATAGAAAGAAAGAAGAGATTTATTAATTGGAAAGAGATAAGAAATATTGCCGAGAGGGAGCTTTCCAATATTAATAAAAAGCTGAATTTAGATGAAAGGGTAGAAAATATTTCTATTGCTAATAAGCAGCTTGTAGCTATCTGCAGGGCACTAACTCAAGATGCCAAACTTATTATCATGGACGAACCCACCACGGCAATTACCAAAAGCGAAATTGATCGTCTATTTTCTGTAATTCTGGGTTTAAAGAAAAGAGGAATTTCCACCCTGTTTGTTAGTCATAAGCTTAGTGAAGTTTTACAGATATCTGAAAAAGTAACGGTTATACGAGATGGAAAGTTGGTCGGTGTTTATAATACTGAAGAGTTGGATCACGATACCCTTTCTTTCTATATGAGTGGCAAGAAAATAGTTGATTCCGTTTTTGATTACCGAGAGAAAGAGAGGGAGAAAGAACCGCTTTTAGAAGTTAAAAATTTTTCTAAAAAAGGTAACTTTCAGGATATAAATTTTAAAGTTCGATCAGGTGAAATTATTGGAATAACCGGAATCCTGGGTTCCGGGCGGACCGAACTTGCTTTATCGCTTTTCGGTTTGAACAGACCGGAATCAGGAGAAATATATATTGATGGTAAATTGGCAAAGATAAAGTCTCCTCGAGACGCTATCGAGCTGGGTTTAAGCTATTTACCAGAAGATAGGCTTAATCAGGGCTTATCTATAAAGCAGTCTGTCGGAAATAATATTGTAGTTACTATATTACAGAGATTGTTGAATAGATTCAAACTGTTCGATAATAACAAAAAATATGAAGCTGCAAAAGAATGGATAGAAGAGTTAAATGTAATTACACCATCTTTAGAGACTGCAGCTCAGGCACTGTCAGGTGGCAACCAGCAGCGGGTGGTTATAGCTAAATGGTTGTCTACTCACCCTAAAGTATTTATTTTAGACGGCCCTACTGTAGGGATAGACGTTGCTTCTAAAAGTAATATACACAATATAATAAAAGGTTTAGCTAACAAAGGCATGGGGGTTATAATTATTTCTGACGAGATTCCCGAAATTATCCGGAATTGTAACCGAATAATAGTAATAAGAGAAGGCAGGATTGTTAAAAAAGTTAACACTGATGAGGTGACCGAGGCTAAATTACTGGATATATTAGCAAGAAAGAGTAATTAAGGTGGTCTAATAGTGAAAAATAATAGAAGCTTAAGAATTCAAAAATTATTGAAACAGAATGAGTTATATTTATTTTTAGTTATAATTGCTTACTCTATATTCATTACTTCTATAAATTCTTCTTTTTTATCTCTGGAGAATCTGTTTGATCTGGGCAAGAGCAGTGCGGGAATGGGAATAATGGCTATCGGAGTCTTCATAGTTTTACTTTCAGGAGGCATAGATATATCTTTTACAGCAATTGCAATTTCAGGACAGTATATTGCTGCTAATGTTCTTATCGCCAGCGGGGTAGATAATATATTTTTTGCATTTTTGATTTCCTGTTTAGTAGGAGTTGCTCTGGGAGCGATTAACGGCTTACTTATTTCGCAATTTAAAATCCCAACACTGATTACCACCTTAGGTACAGCGAGTGTTTTTCACGGAGCTTTACTAACCATTGTGGGAACTAAAGCTATTAATTCAGCTCAATTACCAGATTGTTTTAAAGCATTTGGTGCGAAAAATTTACTTATCCTGACCAAACCAAATGGAGTAAATTACGGGTTATCTATCTTTGTCATAATATTTATCATTCTTGCTCTACTAACCTGGCTTATTTTGAAATATACCATGTTGGGAAGAGGGATTTATGCCATCGGCGGGGATGTAAATTCTGCTGTACGGTCTGGTTTTAATGTTGCCAAGATTCAGCTCTTTATTTACTGTTACGTCGGCTTTTTAGCCGGCATTGCCGGTGTTCTGCATATTTCCCTAATCCGCTATAGTAATCCCACCTATATAGTAGGTACAGAACTTAGTGTAATTGCAGCGGTAGTTCTGGGAGGGACCAGAATAACCGGTGGGTCAGGGACGATTATCGGTACAATAATGGGGGTGGCTATGGTAACTATATTAAATAACAGCCTTATCATGGTGGGATTGTCTTCTTATTGGCATAATTTCTTTGTAGGATTGATAATTATCATAAGTGTTAGCATTACTTCCTATCAGAGCAAGAGGAGTATCGGAAATATAGTTTTTAGAAGATAATGATTTACAATGGGGAGGTACTATTTGTTAGGTAAATATTCAAAACATTCAAAGACGTTAACTTTATTTATCATAATGATCAGTGTTTTTATGGTAATATCGATATTTTTACCGGGTAAATTCTTAACCATTAGAAATTTCCAATCGATGTTTAGTCAAATCCCTGAATTTGGCTTACTGGCAATCGCTGTAATGCTGGCTATGTTGACCGGAGGGATCGATTTATCAATTGTTGCCACCGCTAACTTGGCTGGTATAGTTGCCGCGCTTATTTTAACTAAATTTACCTTTCCCCAAATAGGCGGACATGAGGAGTTGTTCACCATAATTTTAGCTATCGCATCAGCACTTACCGTATCCTTAATATGCGGATTCTTAAACGGAATATTGGTGGCTTACGTAGGAGTTCCGGCGATTCTTGCTACCTTAGGTACGATGGGTCTTTTTTCAGGAATAGCAATTATTATAACCAAAGGATATGGTATTATGGGATTTCCCGAAAAATTCTTATTTATTGGGAGCGGAACCATTTTTTTAATACCGGTGCCCATGATTATTTTTATTCTTTGTGCCTTAATAGCTGTTATAATTTTGAATAAAACTACCTTTGGGTTTAGTGTATACATGTTAGGTTCTAATCCGATAGCAGCTCGTTTTAGCGGTATAAACAACGAAAATATTTTGATTAAAACCTATATGATGAGCGGTTTATTTTCCGGGCTGGCTTCAATAATAATGATATCAAGAGTCAATTCAATTAGGCCAGGATATGGTTCTGTTTACTTACTGCAAGCCATTCTTGTCTCGGTTTTGGGAGGCCTAGATCCCAGCGGAGGATCCGGAAGTATATCCGGACTTATTATGGCGATTATTACCTTGCAAGTTCTTCAAAGCGGTTTTAATATTTTATCTTTTAGCCCTTTTTTCAAGAAGGTTATATGGGGTTTGATATTAATTTTAGTAATGATATTAAATTTTTACAGTGCTAAATTATCACAAAAAATCAATAAAAAGATTAAAAACTAATTAGTGAATTAAGGAAGTACATATAAAAAAGATTATAAATGATCCGAAGAACTTTGTTAACGAGATGCTCCCAAAACACGGAAGAGCTGTTTGGTATGGGAAAAAATCTATAGGCAAGAAAAGTCCCGGTGCAGTTATGGGTATGTTGCTGATAAAAGCTTTTTATGAATACATAGAGAGTAAAAATTAATGAATGGAGGTTAAAAGGTATGGCTGAATATTTACTGGGAATTGATGCAGGTACTGAAAGTATCAGGACAGGGGTATTTGATCTTGAGGGGAACATCCTCGGATTCGGATCCCATCCCTATAAGACATATTACAAACACCCTGCTTGGGCTGAACAGAAAGTGGAAGAATGGAGAGAAGCTCTCATCAAATCTATTGTGGAAGCTATCCGTATTTCCGGAATCAATCCCAAGGAGGTAATAGCAATCGGTCTTGATGCAACCTGTTGTTCGGTGGTTTTCTTCGATGAAAATAATAAGCCTACCCGGGATCCTATTATATGGATGGATGTAAGATCATCTGAGGAAGCAAAATTTATCGAGTCTATCGATGATCCGGCGAGAGGGTATAACGGATACAGCAAAGTTTCAGCAGAGTGGTTTCCTTGTAAAAATTTATGGGTCAAGAGAAACCAACCAGAAGTTTATAAAAAATCAAAAGTAATTGCCGAATATACAGATTGGATTACCTTTGAA
>LGVC01003097.1_pt1 | contig 11688 bp, 11 predicted proteins | sample 469851 | NCBI WGS metagenome assembly LGVC01 (sample SAMN03857202, study PRJNA290197) | marine sediment metagenome | biome: ocean floor; feature: cold seep; material: sediment; isolation source: sample #5133, Elevator 3A push core 47, collected at Hydrate Ridge North... ...
GGGGACACGACCCAGTAATCTATATATAGTAGAACTACCATATCATATATTATGTCATCATCATAATAATTATGATAGTGACTTTTAAATCAGTCAATAATCCGGAGATGAGAAGAAATGAACAGAAAAGAAACTAAAGATCGTAAAGAAAAAGAAGAAAAAGCTGCACAGGAAATATTTTCAAACATTAAGTTGTTCAGTGCTTAAAGACTATGACAAGAACCTGGAAAATCCCCCATAATCTTATTTCTAAAATTTTATAGAAATTAAATAACAAACCCGGTCTCACTCTTAGGCTTGATCTCTATTAATATATAGTCCTTAAGAAGTCCCTTTTTGATATAAGCGATATCCTTTAATTTTACACCTTCCACAAATGATATATTCTCTATCCTTTTATGGAATTCATCATAATCCAGTTTGACCCTCATTCCCTTAAGCTTTAAGGTAACAGGTAGTGGAGAGAGTACATCAGCAATTTCAGGAATCTGGTCCTCTATCTCTTTTTTCACTCTGGGCGGCATAACACACAACGGATCTTTGCTTAGCTCATTCCTTTCTTTATCCAGGATCTCGCCTACAACATCTACTGCTTCATCCATAGCCCACATTTCAGGACCCTTACGCATTCTATGAGCTATCCTCCCCAGATTCCCCACATATGCATCAGCCATAGGTATCTCCTCTACATCAATTTCAGGAGCTCCGGTAACCACAACAGGGATCTCAATACCTTCTAAAATCTTGGGTTTATTCTCAACAATACAATGCTTGAAATTACCAAGAATGTATACAGCCACATCATGTTCGTTAATCAGGCTGCGCTCATGGCCTGATATCTGGCATACCCTTGCACCTACACCTCTTGCAAGCCCGATCATATTGGTCTTAGCACCCTTTCGGCGCAGGAACTCGGCAATATCACAATCAGGATGAGGTAAATGATGATATGCTAAAGTAGGAGCCACTACTGCTATCTCAGTCCCTGACAATGGTGCACGTGTCAATACTCCCAGCAGTTTCTTTGTCATATTCTCCACAAGGTGAATATCATTCATGGGCACAAGCATGATAATGACGATCTCTGTTTGCATAATGTTGGTTTGAAGAATATATCCACCAAGGTCTTCTACCAGTTCCACAAGGTGATTATGCTTATACACACCTCCTTCATACATTATTGGTTCAAGCATTATCTTTCCCTCCTTTTACCAGACCATTTCGAATGGAAAATGCTTTGTCCTTCCATTCCTGCTTTATTGGGTCCTCAGATGCCACGAATAAAATATACTCTTCAGTAAGCTGGTGATACCTGACCCTGAACCCTTCTGGTATGATCCTTAACATAGCATCCATTATCCTGTCATTGATCTGGGCTATTTTCTCATCAATAACCATCTCTCGCAAGAAATCCACCTCAGTAAAATAATCCGGAGTATGTACAATGATCATACTACGCTCAGAGTGATCAATATTGCCTTTACCGTATCTCTCCCACAATTTGTTTAAAAGCTGTGGGATATAGGATTCTTTTAACAGATTGATCGTAACCTCATTTTTACCGTAATCACCCATATCTACTTCTGCAAAATCACTAAGGCGAATAGACGGAAGTCCAAAACGCCGCAGAGCTACAAAAATAAATACCGGTTCTTTTACATCAATATAGGCCCTGACCTTTTCCAGCACTCTACCGAGTGCCAGGTCTGACAGCACATCAATAATAACTCTATTATATACATCAGCACCCGTTTCTTCATCTGATTCTACAATGATTTTCTCATATTCTTCCATCAGTGCCGCTTCCTAAAGGGTCTATTTATTTAATTATTTAGTTATTTATTTATAAAACCAGAGGCCAATAACGCAGAACCTACTGCTCCTATATACTGGGAATCAGGTGGAACCACTACTTTGATATTAAGCATATCCTCCATAGCCTTAGGTACACCTTCAATAAGTGAAGACCCACCTACCATTATCAATGGCTCTTTCACCTCAACTTCCTGTAATTGCTGCTCAAACACTTGTTCTACCACACTATGGCATGATGCAGCTGCTACATCCTCTGGTACCGAACCTTTTGATAGCGAATTTACCAGACTCTGTATCCCGAACACAATACAATAACTGTTCATTTCCACATTCTGCTGCATTCCCTTAACTGCAAGGGCACCCAGCTCGGTAATATCCACGCCCAGACGTTTGGAGGTCATCTCAAGGAACCTGCCAGACGCTCCTGCACATATACCACCCATTGTGAACATGCCAGGGATCCCATCCTGTATAGAGATGGCTTTATTATCCATACCTCCGATATCTATTACAGTCGCAGATCCATGCTGACTGTTTGCAAGATATACTGCACCTTTTGAGTTAACAGTGATCTCTTCCTGCACCAGGTCAGCATTAAATTCCTCTTTTATTAAATACCTGCCATAGCCGGTAACACCCAGTGCCTGTATCTCATCCCTGGTTACTCCTGCCGTTTCCAGAGCCTGATTATAGGCTTCATTGGCACTTTGTATTACATTTGTAGTAGGGACCCAGCCCCTGCCAATTACTTTATCATCTTTCATGATCACAGATTTGGTCGTTGTAGAACCTGAATCTATACCGGCAGTCAATCCTTCCTGATGTTCCCTGGCAAGCAGACTGCGCCGTCTGGCAGTTGTGGTCAGGGCCTCCAGTCTTGTGAGAAGTGTACCGGACGTAGTCCTTTCAGTGAATGAATAACTTATTACCGGAAGTTTGGAATTTTCATAAATGTACCTGCGTAATTCATTACGTACTACAGCACCTTCGGCACATCTGAAACAAGTAGTTATCAATACGGCATCGGCATTGGTATTGCCTTCTACTAATACCTTTGCTCTTGCCATTACCAGTCCAAGGTCAGAACTGGCTACATGAAGCCCAAAATCATCCTGCACCTGCTGAACCTCCTCAATAGAAATTTCCGGATAAAATATCCTGGCATTTACTATTTCCGCAGCCGTCTCAATCTCTTTCTGGATACCGCTATATTCACTCCCACATGACAGATGAGCGATCTTGACCAGCTCTTCCTGTACCATCTTATTCACCTCCGCCGGTTTTATCAGATGTACTTATTTTAATATTATCCAGTCCTGCAAGGAATTCGTGTATCTGATGCACGAAATCCTTAGCTGCTTCTTCAGTTCTTGGATATTCCAGATCCAGTTTGGGTATTTTCTTTGCCCTAACAAGAAATGTTATAAGTTCGTTGGTCCGGGCACACCCCATACATCCAAATGAGATATCCGGACCGGTAACAATAATCGCTGCCTGTGCTTCTTCCAGCAACGGACCAAGCAATGACATTCTACCACGCACTCCCGATGGCACTTCCACAGCCGCATATTTCAGTCCTTTTTTAGGATCTTCGGGTGTAATATTGATCGGCGGTGAATCCAGTCCTGCTGTTTTTATCTTCTTTCCTATTTCATGCATTACAGCAAGCGGCTCATGACCAAACCTGTCTACAAGGTCTGATAATATCAGACTATTACTGGGATAAATGAAAACCTTGACCATCTTGATAACCTCATTTCGCCTGTGCGGCCTCTTCATTAATTATTTCTTTTAATCTTTCAATAGTAATACCATGGGATTTAACAGGCATTTCGTGTGGAATTCCTTTTTCGATCTCTTCTAAAGCTCCCGTGATATATGGAAGTAATTTATTTTCAATTTCATGCATATGAAAACCTGGTTTTACACCACCACCCCGCCCTGCTCTACACCGGTATGAATCTCCGGGGGGTACACCTCTTTCCTTAACAAATATCCGCATCGGATCCATATTTCGTATTTCTTTAACAGCCATATTAACTTCAGATATCGTACCCCGGATAATAAGACCGAAACATGTTTCTTTAACAGTTACATCTGCTTTACTTTCATAGATCTTGATCACTATATCACTTGGTAGGGTATAGGTAGAATTCAGAACAACCATCTTATTAATGATCTCTTCTTCGCCCATTTAATCCACCTCCGTGATATAGATGATGTCTCCCTGGCTGACAGATTTTAATTTTTCAGCATCTATGACCCGACCTATAATATTTGTACTGTGGAACTTCTCACCCGTAGGACCATAGCGCTCATCATCTTCATTCTTTATACCTATAATACCATACTGTCTGGATGCCTGGTTTGTTACTCCCATCTCTCCGGCAATGACTTTATCTGACGGAGTATTTTCCGGCATCAGTTCTTTATATCCTTCTGCTCTTTTAATAGTCTTAAAAAGAATGGTATTTTCATAGGTAAAAAAAACTGACAGAGGACCTACAGGCCGTTCCTTAAGCTTTAAAGCATGCCTTAGATATTCTATGGTAATAGGAGCCTTATCATAATAGAACTTAATATGCAATAGTAGATCCGGTGGAATACCTAATACGGAAACTTTTTTATTTTTAAGGATCTCCATCGTGGTTTTAGGATCTTGTTCAACTATCATTGCCTGATCCGAGCTGTCTCCGTCAATCTCTATGGCAAGTCCCCGCTCCTGTGCTTTGGCCTTTGCTTCATCAATATTTAGTCCGAGGAACATTACCTGTTGAGGATTTACCCTGATCTCCAGTTTGTGAGTGTTCTCTGCAAGTTTGACAAGTTCCAGTCCTTTTGTAACATTCCCTATTATAGAATGCACTGCACTGCTTGTCCGGTCCTCTTTTGAGATGAATGCTCTACCCGTACCAATACCCTTTGTCCGTATGGCAACAGTTCCCTCTGATCTGGAATCCAGTGATTCGAACGGACATATCTCACCTTTAAGGACATCATCTACAATATAAGAACTTGAACTATCGCTGGCATTGAATAGTCCTTTACGAACAGCTCCGAGAAAATGCTCTGCACCCTGAGGTGAATCCTCTCTGAGATCCACTGAGATATAAGAAAATATCTTCATGCCGTCTTCCAGAAGCAAATCCAGATCAGTAGTGATAACCTTATCTGTCAGGGTTTCCCATTTAATAACAGGTTCTATCCTGTCTATGGAATCTCCCTGATCCAGTTTAGCAATATTGTTCTTACCACTTATTACTCTACCAAAAATACCACCGTTATATCCTCCATAAGATGCATTATGCCTGTCTTTTGCAAATAATAAATAGGTATTTTTTGCATCATACCCGCCAGCACCAAAGATCACATCATACCGCTGGTATTCATATGTATCCCTATCAGTCTTAATATCTGTTGATATAGGTCCGAAAGCCGTAACATCAGGTGTTGCCCAGTGAGCCTGAAGGTTTGAATCCGTGAAATGAGTGAGCCATATATTTATCAGTTCGGATTTCTCAGAGTCCACCTCGATCTTGAACTCACCTTTATTGGTAAATAAACTATATTCAGTGGTCAGTGTTTTAATCTCTTCTCCGCCTTTGACAATGCCTATTATAGCATCTTTGGTATATGACGTTTGGGTCTTTTTTAAAATATCAGCAAGAGTTGAACCCTTTTCTATTTCTACTTCAACATCATTTAATTCAATAGTAATCATAGCTGACAAGACCTTTCCTGTATAATGAAGAATTGCAATTGTACATCACATGCATATAAAGTATATATTCACTTCTATTTAGGTATATGACTCTTAATTTATTATATACATCAACAAGAGTCAAATACTATAGTTCTTTTGATATACCTTCTGCCCCTTCAACACGTTCATCTTTAGTAAGTTCGGCAAGAACCCTGGAAGTTTCTCCTATATCCACGATCTTACCCATTCTCATGAGTGCCGCCCTATCACATATTTCACCAACGAAGTCCATGTCATGTGACACGATGATAAAAGTCTCACCTAACGCTTCCCTGGCATGAAGGATCGATTTGGTAACCTCCATCTTTGTAACAGGATCCATTGTACCTGTAGGCTCGTCAAACACCAGTATACGTGGTTCTTTCATCAAAACCTGTGCCATAGCTACCCTATGACGTTCTCCTTCGCTGAGTTCATCAGGCATCTTGGTCAGGATAGTCCTGGCTTTTTTATCTGAGAATCCTGCTGTTATTAATGTGCTGATCGCCTTTCGTTCTCCCAGTTCATGGGGTAGTTCCAGGCCAATAGCTTCAGTCAGATTATCAATAATATTCCTGTGTGGATATAAACTGTATTCCTGGTACAACACACCTATGTATTTGGAAGCTCTTCCCTTGCCATGCGGACCTTTTATAGTCATATCTATCCATTCATCCCCTATTCTGACATCCACGTCACCATCCGTAGGGGCTAAAACACCTGTAATGATCTTGGAAGTTGTGGTCTTACCTGCACCACTGACCCCAATCAGACCAAATATTTCTCCTTCTTTTACGTCAAACTTAATATTATCCACAGCATTAACAACACCGCGATCAAGTGAGAAATAGTTCATTCTGAGTTTATCGACCTTTACGATCGGTTCTCCAACCTCAACATCGGTTTTCTTTACTGCAGTAACCTGTTTCATGAAATTGGCACAAACGGTCTTAGGATCACCTTCGTCAACAATCTCACCTTCGTCAATCCAGATGGCCTTATCAGACAGCTCTTCGATAACCTGAGGCCAGTGAGAGGTAATCACCAGTGACATTTGATAGTTATTAACAGCGTTTTTAATACTCTTGTGAACCAGTTCAGCTGTCTTGGGATCAAGAGTACCTGTGGGCTCATCTGCCAGAAGCATCATGGGGTCTTTAACCAGTTGTCTTGCCAGGACAACTCTTTGTTTTTCTCCACCGCTGAGCTCCCTTGCAATATGCATCATCCGGTGTGAAAGGTTTACCTGATCAAGCAGATCAGCTGCTTTATGGATGGCTGTCGGTCCCTTTTCACCTATCTCGGTCAAAGAGTTCATAACATTGACAATAACCCTATCATCCCCATACAGGGCAAAGGTCCGCTGCAACATGATGGCTAGTCGTCGTGATATGGCTTTTCTGATCGGATCATGTATAGGAAGAGTAACAAAATCAACAGTCTTTTCTGATAGTATAGCGTTACACTTGGGACAGGGATCGCCTATTTTTCTCGGTGGTTCTACATATCCACATTCACTACATAATGCAAAATGGTATAGAACCTGTCCTGATATCTTTTCGAATTCTTCCACACCTCTTAGGACATGCATAAGAATTGATTTCCCTGCACCGCTTCTACCAAGTATTCCTATAGTTTCTCCTTCATCAATTGTCAGATTTATATTTTTCAATACATCAACGTCATTAAATCCTACTGATAGATTCTTTATTTCGATAAAAAATGACATAAGTCTCCTCACACATTATTTTTATTATTTTATAATTATTCAATTCACATTGAATTTTTATGATCTATAATTATTTATATGTTATATAAATTAAATTATTGATTCAATGTGATCATTTTATTTAGTCTAGTTAAATTGTGCATAATACATAAATATAACGATAATACATTACACTGAAAACACAAAAAATATATTATACTACATTATATATATATGCATTATATTATATCGTCAAGCATTTTCTTGATCTTTTTTGTTACAATATCACTCACAACTTTTCCATCCACACTGCCTCGCATTTCTTTCATGACCAATCCCATCAATGGTCCTACTGCTCCAAGCCCTCGCTCGGCAATAAAGTCCATCCGTTGGGAAATGATCTCATCGACCAGGGTTTCGATATCTTCTTTGCGTTTTGTTCCCAGGCCCAATAGCTGCGCCGCATCTTGTGCTGATATTCCCGGTTGTGCTATGATTGTAGATAACAGTTCGGGAACTACTTCTTTTGCAGCATTTCCTGAAGCTATCAATTTGAATACCTCTGCATAATGACCGGGGTCTAATTTATTTACATCCGATCCATCTCGTCTGAGTTCTGTTAAAGTATTAACTAAAGTGCTGGCAATTAGTGTGACATTTTTATCTTCATCGCCCATTTCAGACAAAATATCTTCAAATAATTCAAAATGCTTGAACGCAACTCTCTCTGCAAGTTCATCATTCAGGCCATAATCCTTCATATACCTGGCCTTTCGCGCAGGCAGGAGTTCAGGAAGTACGATATCATGAAGCATTTCATGCGTTACAACTACCGGAGGCACATCTGTTTCAGGATACATCCTGGCTGCGCCGGGCAGTGGTCTCATATAGGCAGAGTTGCCATTAGGCAAAGCTTTTCTTGTTTCTTCCGGGACAGAATCCAGTGCAAAACGGCTGCGGTCCACCACCATCTGAAGAGCATTAAATGCACGTTCTTTAAAGTCAGCTACTAAAACCACACAATCTTCAACCTTTGCATCCATAGCCTGCCGCAGAGCATCTATTTCCTGATCAGTAATACCGTATGCAGGTAATTCATCTGTATGGAATATTCCGCCTACACCTGATTTTTTAGCATAGTCAGACATTTCACTACCAAGTCTTCTACCAGGCTGTATCTCCCTGCCAACAAGACCTGCAAAACCATGCAGGATCACTGCAAGTACTACGCCCTTTTTTAATGCTTTTTTAATCACTTCTGATTGGGTCTTCCCAAACAGATGCGTAACATCAATAATATCACCATGTACCGAAGCATTGATTTTTTGCAATTCATCCATGATCCCGAGCAAATTTACCTGACGTTCAACCTCACGCTCGACTATAGTTTCTATTAAGTCAAGTGCCTGTACACCTTTGATCTCTACACGGGCGCCCCTGGCTATCGACACATTTATATCTTGCCTGATAGTGCCCTGACCACGTTTGACCTTACCTGTTGAGCGAAGCAGCATACCTATTAGTTCTGCTGTTTCTCTGGCATGAAGGGGTGATGTTATATCCGGATCAGTACCTATTTCTACCAGGGGAATTCCCAGCCTATCAATTGAAAAGACCACATGATCTGCCTTATCTTCTATCCTCTGAGCAGCTTCTTCTTCCAGACAAAGCACACCTACTCCTACATTGCCCTGTGAAGTCTCTATATGCCCACCGGTGGATACCAGCGCAGTACGTTGAAATCCGGATGTATTAGAGCCATCAATAACAATCTTACGCATAGTATGGATCTCATCAAAAACATTCATATTACAGAGCCTGGCTATCTGGAGCGTGATGGAAATAGCTTCTTTATTCAGTTCTCTTGGCGGTTCTTCATCGTTCTCTACCAGACAGGTAGTATCATAAGCCATATAGACGAATTTCCTTTTGTGCATAACCTCTTCAAGGGCCGCTCTGTCCACTTCACCCATTTCACTACGTGTCGGATGAAGATACCTATAATATTGATAAGCAGAATCTTCCGTGTCCCGAAGCAGTGTAGGACAACCACAAAACAGTTTTTCTTGTGTGTTTAACTGTTGATGGATCTCAAGACCTGCCTTAAAACCCAGTTTGTCATAATCATATTCTTTAGTCATAGGGACACTACCCATAGGATAAGTACATAAAAGAATAGCGGGGCATGGATTCGAACCATGGATCTACGGGTTATGAGCCCGTCGGGATTTCCTGACTACCCCACCCCGCTAAGATGGATTTCTGATGTGGGTAAGTGCCACAATTGGAGATTATTAGATATAAGGGCTTCGGTAAAGTCACTCTATTTTGCTCTATACTTTACTGCTGAGTCTTTCAAAGCTTCGATCCCTGGTAATTTTTCTCCTGCTAAAAAATCAATACAAGCCCCACCGCCAGTACTTACATGATCTATCCTGGATTCCATGCCAAGCTGTTCGACTGCAGCAGCGATATGTCCCCCGCCGATCACGCTGAACTGTGATTGTGTTGCTGCTTCGATCAATTCCACTGTACCCAGAGTAAAGGCATCCTTTTCAAATACTCCTGCAGGGCCGTTCATGATCACTGTTTGAGCCGCTTTTATCTCTTCAGAGAATGACACTATAGTCTCAAGTCCGATATCATGAATATATAGATCCACATTAGTATTCTTACCAAGCTCGTCAATGCCTTCTTCTATTCTTTCACCATTTTTATCAAGTGCAACATCTTTAGGTAGACCGATCCTATTATCAAACTCTTTAATTAATTTCTGTGCTTGTAGTANNCCACTCTTAGCTGCTAAGAACACATTGGCAACCACACCGGTAAGTAGTACCTTATCAGCCATGTTATTGCTCAGTACATGCTTTACTACTTTTAAGGAATCATCCACTTTTGTTCCGCCAAGAACATATAAGCACATACCTTCACTGCCATAGCATCCCTTACTTAAGGAGTGGATCTCTTTTTCCATCAATCTGCCGGCTATGCTGGGAAGCAACCACGTAAAACCCATAATAGATAAGTGGGAACGATGAGAAACAGCAAAGGCATCGTTTATATATACATCAATAAATGGAGATAGACGTTTGACCATATGAGATGTGGCATGTTCCTGTGCCGAGCGCTTTAAGCTCTCTTCTGAAAAGAACCTCACATTCTCCAGCATCATAATATCCCCATTCCCAAGTTTTTTTATTTCAGAAACTGTACCTGAACTAAAAATAGAATCTACATAGATTAAATCTCTGTCAAGTAGGTCAGACAGCCGCTGAGTATGCGGTTCCATTGTCGTGAAATCACTTTTACCGGGCCTGCTCTGATGACTCATAAGCACTAACTTTGAATCATCCAGTTCCTTAAGAGTGTTCAGTGAACTCCTGAATCGTTTATCATCAAGGATCCTATTATCCGGAGTCATAGGAGAATTCAGGTCCAGTCTGCACAGAACCGTTTTTCCTGATAGATCAATATCCTCAATAGTCAGATATTCTTTTACAGACAACTATTTCATACCCCTTATTTTCTTATTGTTTTATATGAAAATGCTAGATTGTCTTGTTTTTTTATAACTATTGCGCCTTAACTATTTCTATCCTGACTACGAGATGCCACCATCTGCATCCTTACAGGTCATCAATTTATTGATTTCTTTGAATGAAAATATATACTTCATATACAAACACAAAAATTAATACACATGAAAATGACAGGTTATTCATGTTTATCGGAATAGACCACGGTACTACATACATGCGGTTCGCTTCATCTGACAATAATGTCTATCGAATCCCGAGACGTGTTGTAGCTGGTATGTCTATGCATGAACTGCTTGAGAGTATACTGCATGGACTTAAAACATCAATAGACAAGATCAAAATGATAGCGCTTACTTATTCCATGGGTGATGGTATAGATAAGATCACACCTATTGGTCATATATCGAAAAGAGGTATTAGAAGCAGGGAGGGTGCCGGACTTCATGTGGGTGGAGGTACATTGGTTTTTGATACGATTTCACAATCAGGCATTCCTGCTGTAGTAATACCTGGTCTGCACAGGGGCAATACAGTGGATGATAGGTTCAATGTATTCTCTCACGGTGCAAGTCCGGAAAAGCTCGGTATTATGTACTATGCCCACAGGAAGGGATATGATCATTTTATCATTTGTGACATTAGTTCAAACACTGTAACACTGGCAGCAGCAAATGGCCACGTACTGGGTGCTATTGATGCCTGTATCTTCGCACCTGGAACTCACCACGGCCCGCTTGATCTTAGTGCCATACGTGATGTAGATGCCGGGTTATGTAGTGCTAATGAGGCATTTACTGAAGCCGGGGTCCTTGCCATGACAGAGTACCACAATATACATGAATTGATAAGTGGATTCGGATCAGGAGATCATAAAGCCATCA
>LGVC01000529.1_pt1 | contig 11646 bp, 11 predicted proteins | sample 469851 | NCBI WGS metagenome assembly LGVC01 (sample SAMN03857202, study PRJNA290197) | marine sediment metagenome | biome: ocean floor; feature: cold seep; material: sediment; isolation source: sample #5133, Elevator 3A push core 47, collected at Hydrate Ridge North... ...
ATTTCGTCCCCGTTCCTAACGATTCAAAGAACGAAAACGGAGTGCCGCAATGGACACACAGCCACAGGCAAACGCGAGCAGACGCAGTGCATCCGGGACGACGGTCTTTAAGGCGCCGCGCCGGAGAAAGATGTCATGGAACGCGTCGAGGCCCCATCCAAGAGGAGAAATAAACCGGATTGCCTGCATCATTTCCGGCATCGCGAATGCCGGCACCATTATGCCTCCGAGCGCGGCGGCGATCACGATTGATATCGCCCCAAAGGTGGACGCCTGCTGGTGCGTTGAAAAGAGCGTTCCGACCAGGAGCCCAAATCCGCCGGCAGCCATGGCAGAACATAAGGCAACAAAAATAATCGCCTGAGGGCTTGCTCCTGTTTGCAGTTCAGGAGTTCCAAGCAAGGGGAGTATCAGCCATCCTACAGCAAAAATCAGAAGGAATTGCGACATGCAGACAAGAACATAGACGATGATCTTGCCTGAAAAAATAGTAATGAGCGATATCGGCATGGTCATAAGACGCAACATGGTCCCATTGTCTCTCTCCCTGATCAGATTGGATGAAAGGGGGATCGCGATAAAGAACATCGCAAACATGGTCCACGCCGGAACATTCTGTTGAACCGACGATGGGGTGATGCTGTCTTGGGAGAAGGGCATTTCCCTCACCCGCACGAATAGCGGCGTTGCTTCCACCGGGAATCCGTCAGCCGAAAACGCCGTAACGTCACTGCGCCTGAGCACATCCACGGCATTTTCTGCGCCCATGTCCGCGATCATTCCCGTAATTCGCAAAAGGGTACGGCAAATGATCCCGGTCTCTATTCTTGCCGTTAAGCAGCCTATGGAACTGATGACAGCATTCCGAAACGCGCCCCGCATCGCCGGATCTACGTACACGATTATCTCGGCAAAATTGCCGTCATCATTTTTGGCTGTGGCAGTCCCCCGAAAGAGAGCGGCATCGAGCGCCGACTGTTTCGCCTTGTCTAAGATCAATTCCGTGGCGTCTTCCGGAATGAGGACGCAGACTTGAAATTCGCCTCTTTCAACGGCCCGCGCATAATCGTTTTTTGACGACGTGCAACCTTTGATTTCCTCGGCCAGATCGAAATCCGTAAATTCGGCCAGGGCATGTTTGATCGAAGAACCAAAAACCCCCTTGTCGTTGTCAACAAAGAGCATACGGATGTTCGATCCCCCGGCGGCCCTCAAAGCGCCATCCTGCACAAGCGATACAACAAGCACCAGGACTGTTGGCATCACGTATAATACGGCCAGCCCGGCCCTGTCCCGGCAGAGTATCAGCGCATCCTTGTAAATGGTGGCGAGCAGCTTTATCAAACGTCAATCCCTCAAATGCTTGCCGGTCAGGCGCAGAAACAGATCCTCGAGGGTTGCGCATCCCGGATTTTCTTCAATCAGCAGGCGGGGCCGGTTGTCGGCAATGATCCTTCCCTTGTCCATGACCGCTACACGTGTGCACAGACGCTCGGCCTCTCCTATATAGTGCGTGGTATACACAATTGTCACATCGCTTTGATTAAGCCGTTCAAGGGTCTCGAAAACAAGGTTTCTTGATTGAGGATCGATTCCGACTGTTGGCTCGTCAAGGATAAGTATCCCGGGTTCGTGCAGTATCCCGATGACAAGATTTGCGCGCCGTTTCATCCCGCCTGACAGCGTTGACACCCGCAAATCCGCACTTTTTTCCAGACCGGAAAGAGCGAGACAATCTGATATCCTGTTTCTGAGTTCCTTCCCTCGCAACCCGAGTATCCGGCCAAAGTAAGAGAGGTTTTCCCGAACCGTAAGCTGGTCGTACAATGCGATATCCTGGGGAACCAGTCCGATTGCCCCCCTGATCCTCGCCGGATGTCTGCCTGTATCAATCTCATCAACAATGACCCGGCCTTCAGAAGGCGAGACCAGACCGCACAAGATGCTGATGAGAGTGGTTTTCCCAGCGCCGTTCGGCCCAAGCAGACCGAAGAACTCTCCTTTGCTGACGGAAAAAGAGAGATCCTTGAGCGCGGGCACGTCCATTCTGTTGTATACCTTGCTCAGATTTTCCACCCTAATAATTTGCAAGGTGGACTCTCGCGAGTGGTCGGCCAATTATCCCTCTCAGTTTTCTGAAAATGCGCTCTTCGCGATGAGCGCAATCAAGCAATATCTCTGCCAGGGTCGAATAGGATTCGTCAGATGAGGCTCGTCCCTTGCAATTTCTTACTCCCAGCAACGCGAATTCGCGCCACCGGTTACCCGCTGCAGTCATTTCCCTGGAAAGCTCAAGGAGACAATCCTCTGCGAGTATGGCAGCCGCCTCCTGGAGAAAGGCAGCGTAAATAAATCTGAATCCGGCCCCGCCTGTGCCGATCTCTTCCTGCATGCGAATGACCTGCCCGAGATAAAGACGTGCCTGTTTTTCACCCAGTTTCCGAGGCCAGGTCCTGACCCGGTTTGCGAGATAACGAATGCCCTTAACACCGCAAAGAGGAAAAGGGATGCTCAGCATGTGGCTGCAGACCTCCTTTATCCCGGCGACAACCCCACCTGCAATATCCGGATTCGCAGGAGCATCAACAAGGTAGTACATATTTCCTTTCGGCGCCAGGGGACCACGCGCAAAACGCGCCCTTGTCAAAGCATCCCTGGAGCAGACCACAGGGTGGTCCAGAACGGAATCGCTGACAAAATAGTCATTGTCCTCCTTTCCGTACACTACAATGTTATGGGCGTTGAAATGGAATCGGAGCGCGGGCGGGAAAAAGGGAAGCCAGTAGACCCCCGCCATGACGCCTACCGGGAATCCGTTTGCAAGGGCGGAGTCCAATGCGTCCATTGCCTTTTCCGGGGAGAAAAACCGGAAGATCTTTGCCTTGATTCCAAGACGTTTTGCCACCCGCTTGAAAACCACGCCGGGGAAAAATCGGAAGGATGTCATGGGAAGATGATTCAACCTTATGAAGGGCATATAGCAGAAAAAGTAACCCGCCCCAATCCCGAAAGCCAGGGCTTCGCTTATCTCAATTCCGCAGTGGTTCAAAAGGCTTGCGGTAACCCCGCTTTCGCAATGCGCCGCCTGGCTGTGCTGGAAATCAATTTTTATCTTACCGACCATTCAACTACTCAACTTTTCGACTATTCAACCGATACCATCCGCAGATCTTTGATCGACAGATCGAAGATCTCTGCGTAACGCTTCAAGATTGTGGAATCAAGAGCATCGAAAACCGCCGGTTTCAGATGCCTTATCACTTTTCGCCTTGAAAGGCCGATATAGCTTGCCAATAACGCCGCATCCATCTGATTTCTTGCCATGTGATACGCAAGGGGACTCAATTTTCCGTCCAGGATCTGTTTCCTTGCCTCTTGCACGCGACGGTCTATCTCCCGCCATGCCTCCTGGTTTGCGATGTTGGCAGCTTCCCAGCCCGTGCTGGGCACCTGGACGTATCTTCCGTTTTCATCAATCGCATAACTGATTTCATGCCATCCGTCCAGCACACCTGTGTCCTGAGGGACATCCTCTTTTTTCATGTGATATTCCCTTATACCGCGGTCAACATCATGTAACAGATAGTAAACCTGCCGCTTTCCGGAACAAAGCAGAGCAGCTTCTGGCCTTTTTTAATTCTTGCCGAATTCAAGAGTTCTTCCAGGATGATGTAGATCGAGGCCGATCCGGTATTCCCTTTGGTTGTCAGATTCGTAAACCATCGGCCAGGCGGTATTTCAAACCCAATTCCTTTCAAGTGATCATAGAGGATCTGTCTGAAATACTCCGAGGAATAGTGAGGCAAGAACCAGTCCACATCGGACGGACAAAGATTGTGTTTCTTGATTATGCGTGTGAGCGCCCGTTCAACAGACGTGGTTGCAATTTCCTTTTTTAGGAGTTTGACATCCTGTTTGATGGCAAAAGCCTTTTGGGCAATCGCCTCTTCAGGAGAATCGAACTCACGCCACCCTCTTAGTCTTCCTGATTCTTCTTTGATGGCTCCCGCATACATACACGGCTCAAACCGGTTGGCAAAGGAAATCTGTTCGATCCAGTCGATGCGCATGGATATTCGTTGCTTTGAAGGCCTGGGGGAGACAAATGCCGCGCCGGCTCCGTCCGAAAGCATCCAGCGAAGAAAATCCGTGTCAAAAGCCAAGGCAGGGTTTCCCTTGAGCGCTTTATCCGGGACCGGATAAAGAGATTCGTGGAATCGAGCGCGGATAAAGGAAGAAACCTGTTCCGATCCGGTTGCCACGGCATTGGCCGCCAATCCCATTGAGACCATCATGAAGGCGTATTTCATCGCCGTTATTCCTGACGAACATATACCTGCAGGGCTGACCACTTCACACGGGCCATTGCCCAGTTCGCCATGAACCATAGCCCCGTGGGCGGGCAGAAGCTGATCCGGTGTCGAAGTTCCGCAGCATAAGCATTCGATATCGTTCAGGTCAAAGCCTTCATACGGATTCAGTCTTTGCACGGCCTCTGCGGTCAACTGTGCATTGGTGTGAGTCGTTTGCCCTGTGATGGGATCCAGAGCATAATAGCGTGTCAGGATCTTGTTGTTTTCAAGAACCAGCCGCTGTGAACGGGAGGTCAGACCGCAGACCCGGCCCAGGACGTTTTCAATCTCGTTATTGTCAATCGGGCTATTGGGCAGGAAAGCGGCCACATCAATAATATATGCGTCTGTCACGGTCATACGCTTTTACAACCTTGCATTTTCCTGAGCGGTCTTAACAAGCCGCGCATAACGTGAATAAAACATCTCTTCTCCCAACTGCGTCGCTGTTACGGCATTCGTCAATGTGTAGTAGTCGAGATCCTGAATGAGAATCTGTTCTTTCATGATTTTATGCAGGCGGGTTCCCGGCAGGGGGGTCAATATTGAGAACATTGGAAGATCGATATGACTGTCGGTTACGTATTTCTCCATATTTTCGAAATCCTTTTCTTTGCAGTCAGGGGAAACAATAAAGTCTCCTACGATAGTAATCCCGATCTCATGGAGAATCTCAATGGCCTGCCGGTTCTTTGCCACCGTGTTCTGTTTGTTCATTTGGTCCAGTCGAGCGTCATCGATATCCTCCAGGCCGATTACTACGGCTCGCAACCCTGTTTCTTTCCATTCAAAAAAGAGTTCCGGATGCCGAACGACCGTGTCAGAACGAGCGTCAACGATGAATTGCTTTTTGATCCCCGCCTCCCGGATTTTCCGACAGAGTTCCAGCGCCTTCTCAGGCCGCCCGAAGGTATTCGCATCCACTAACCGGATAATCGGCACATCGCCCAACAGCCCAATATCCCGGATGATTGCGTTAGGGCTGCAAGTCAGATAGCGGCCGTCTGTCTGCGGGCCAATCGAGCAGAATGAGCAATCGTAAGGGCAGCCAAACGCACTTACGACAAAACCGATTTTCAGGTTGCGAAACCTCAGCGCATACTCATTTCTATATCTGCTTACCAGGTCGTAACGCGGCGCCATTTGTTCGACAAGGTCGCTGATGCTGTGCTCTCTCCGATTGTAGACAAGAGGGCCGCCTTGCCGGGTCTTGGCGACTCCCGGTATGGCGTCGGCACGTCTTCCCTCCGCAAGAGATGCGGCCATCTCACTGAAGCATGCCTTGCCCAAACCGACAACTACGTAATCGACAGACAGCCGATTAAAGAACTCTGGATCATTGCTCGCATGTATTCCCCCAACAACGACCGTTATGTCGCCTTGCTTTTTCGTCTGCTCGGCCAAACGGACAACAGTATTTGCCTCGCATGTCAGGGCCGTGAAACCGACGACGTCCGGGCGAAACTCCGAAAGAAGGTCGCCAAACCCGCAAGGTTCCGCCTTTAGATCGGCAATCTGCACTTCGTGGTCTCTGAGATTGCCGGCCAGCGTCTCAAGCGCAAGCGGCTCCCCGCGAAAGATCTGCCTCATCAGGTCCATGCCGTATCGTTCTTCGGGGATACTCCGCCCGCAATTCGGAGGGTTGACCAGAAGGATTTTCATTTGCGCAATTCAGACATATTGCAACTGCCGTCATCAAGATCAAGCACAGGCTTGTCACCGTCAGACTTTCCATTCCATTTCTCGATATACTTCTCCCTTTTGGACTGGATACTTGCTGCATTCTGCCGGGCCCAGTCAAAAGAAGCAGGGGTGTTTTCAACATACGTGGTTCCATTAACCCACTTTTTGAATTCCTCGGAAGACAACTGCTCTTCATGAACCGGTTTCAGCGAAAAACGTGCTTTCCAGGCTCCCATTCTTGGAGTAACAAGTGCATAATAGGTTTTTCCTGCAGCCAAATGGGCTTTCATGAAATCAGCGCTCTCCCCCACGACCATAAACATGTGTTCCCCAGCAGAGGTCTTGTAGGCCACTTTTTTCTTGGCGGGGACTATTCCTACAAGTTTATTGTCTTCCGACGTAATATCGAAAACAGACGATTGAATAGCCCACGCCATCCCGGAAGGCCTCAAGAAAACCACAAGAGTTTCATCGTATCCAGGAAGCTTGACGCTCTCTTCCAACACGGGCTTCATGTATTTTGAAGATCCCGCACATCCACAGAAGATCAGACACATAACAATAACCCACGAAAATCTAAGCCAACCTTTCATTTTGTTTCTCCTTTTGAGCATCTTTACAAATCCAAGCCAAATCTGAGTACCTTAACGGGGAAGTTATTCCGTCCCCGTCTTACATGGTCGAGTCGAACCTGGTTGACTACTCGTCCCCGTTCCTAACCTTCGAACCTGTGCAGCATAGGGGAATTATCAAGAGCACCGCTACCAGGCCGCTGGCCATTGCCAGGAGAGCCGTGGACCCGAGTGAGCAGAGCGCGGGGTGCCTTGCCGCAAGTAGTGATCCCAGGCCTGACATGGTTGTAAGAGCTGATATCGTTATGGCCGCGCCTGTTATTCCAATATGCCTGTCGCTTGCACAAAGAGATGAATTGTACGCAGAGACCAGAAAGATACAATAGTCGATTACCAGCCCGAAAACAAAAATCGCAACTATGCAGTTCATGATATTGATCTTGATGTGCATCCATCCCATTATCCCGAATGTCCAGATGAGACTGACAAAAAGGGGTAATAACATTAGTATGACAGTCTTTGGCTTTCTTGTAAAGACCACGAGAAAAAGAGAAATCAAGAAGAGTGAAATGCAGCCCATTTTCTTTAATTCGCCGAAAATAAGACTCACCATGTGGGTTACAAGGTATCTGCCGCTGCATAAGCTTGCGCCAGGGACTTTTTCTTGCAGTCGGTTAACAATGGTCTGAGGATCTTCAGGATTATGGAATCTGACATTTGTGGCAATCAGACATCCTGTAGAAGAAAGAGATATCCGGCTCAAGACCACTGCAGACAGAAAAGACCCCTTATAGTCGTCAATCTCGATGGCATGGGAATCTCCCTTTTTGTCTTGTGCTGTCATTTCTGAGCCATGAGCCAAGGTCGTCTCTCCGTCATTTTGCAAGGTTCCCAAGAAGTCATCAAACAATTCGAAACGTATTCTGAGTTCGGTGCATGCTTGATTCAGATTGGCTTGAACCTCTTTTTGGGTCTTGTCATCCCAAAAATCTCTCCATCTTTTTTTGTTCTTGTCTTGCATTGCACGACTTGGGAAAAACGATGATATCGAACTGAAGGATTTGACAATACCATCATCTTTCAACCGGCTTAATTCCGCACATAGCTTTTCATTTTCCTGCAGGCCCTCTTCGAGATCTTTTCCGGATACGACCACGAGAGCAGAAGAGATGTAATCGCCAAAAGAGNNATATTGTCCCGGTCTTTTTGAATTTCAGGTGAAATCGCATTCAGTCTTTGAATGTCTCCATCAAACTCAAGTTCTTTCAGTCCACAAAGAGCAACTGACGAGACAACAAGTATCGTGATAAAGATCATTCTTCTATGTCTTGCGCTCCATCTGAAAAAGGGAGGAAAGAGATCTGCGACAGGGACCAGGGGGCTTAGGCGCCGGGCTGATCTATTCTGAGGGATAAGGATGGGCAATACAATCAAGACAAAGACAACCGCTCCGATAATTCCGCATCCGGCAAACAGGCCAAGCTCTCTGTACCCGGGGAATGTTGAAAATTGCAACGTCAGGAATGCCGCCAAAGATGTTGCCGCCGCCAAAAGGATCGGACGTGTCAACAGGGAAATCAGGTTTGCCAGGGGTCTTTTGTCTCTCATGTCAAAGGATAATCGGTCTGCGTGATACAACAGATGAATCCCGTAGTCTACGGCTATTCCGATCAGCATGGCGCCGCATCCAATCGAAATCGCCGAGATATCCGGCGCCAGGTATCTCATCAGACCCAAGGCGATTGAACAGCCGAAAAGAGCAGGCAATAGAGTCAGCAAGACCAACACGGGACGGCTGTAGACGAGAATTGAGAGCAGGGAAATAGCGATAATGGAGATAGCTACTGTCAGCCTTACGTCACGCTTGATCCTGGCGGCGTTTTCCACGGCGAACCTATGGCCGCAAAGATACGATATCTCAACCTCACCTGAAGAGACTTCCTGTTTCGCATCAGAGACCGCCCGGTTCATGAAGTCGATAAGTTCCTGAGAACGTTGGCTGTCAGTTCCCGGATGTCTCGGCTGAGCTACTATCAGGATATGTCTCATGTCTTGAGTGAATAGCCGCCCGTTATGAATCTCTATGGATTCGCCTCTTGATCTGACGGCATTGAGCTTTTCCATGAGTCTGTCATCAATGCCTACGGGGTCAGAATAGAGTATTCGGGACAGAAAGGGAGATGGTGATTCCGTTAACAGGTCTTTCCATTTCCTGAGCCTGGCCTGAATCTCATCTGATTTGAGCTTTGCGGTAAGCTGTCCGGCGTCATCTTCCGTAAAGAGAACGGATCTGTGTCTCTTCAATATGTCAATTCCGGCAAGTATCTCTTCAAACTCCATGCTGTAGATGATCTTTTCAAAAAGCCCCGAAGATTCGAGCCGGTCTGCGAGTGAATCCGCAACACGAAGCAGTTTTTCTTCACAAGGATTCGCGTCTTCGGATGCCCCCACATCAATAAACATCATGTCTGTCAAGCGGAAGGCCGAAAGCAATTCACGATATTCTTTGATAACAGGATCATTGTCAGGAAGGAGCTTCATTATATCTTCTTGCCAGTTGAGACCTCTTGCAGAGAGGATTGCGAGAACAAAGACGGCAAGCGAGGACAAGAGCAGAGCCCACTTATGCGCAAATATGAATGCAGACAGGTCAGGCTTGATCTTTCTTGTTTTGAAATCTTTATCCGGGCTATTCATGTCGGTCGAAACAAGGCGCAAGTATCCTGTCGGGAATTCTTCCCGATTCTATTTTCAACAACTCGATTTTCATTTGGTAATGCCAGCGATGGTTAGTCATGACAATCCTTGAAGGAAGAGATCCTTTTATCCCGCGATATTCGCGATAGTCCGAGTAGACCGCATCGCTGATGGTTATGTCATCCGATATAACCATGGATTTTTGCAGAAGCCCGGTATCCGTAGACAAAACATATAGTTCGGAATCCCTGTCATTCAATCTGCTTCTTACGGTTACGCAGTTGCGGGCCTGTTTGATACGAGAAGCTCTATTGGAAAATCTGGAGTCATACAGGTGTCTGATATCCTTCATCACACCATCATGCAGAGGACGCAGGGGCATACCATCAGGATTTCTCAGGACATGGCGGTTTCCGTTTTCAAATAGAAAATCAAATATCTTGCCTCCCAAAGCGCCAAATGCAACGGCCCTGAAGGCCTTTGACTGCCGCATGGCCAGGTACCCGATGAAGTCGAATTCTTTTTTGTCAACCGTAAGCATGATCCGCTGGCTGATTCTGAATTCCGGCGGATACATCTCCCTGATTGATCGAATATATTTTTCTTCAAGACACTGATCATGGATTGTTGTCGCAGGTGTGTCTGTATTGCTTGCGCATCCGATCTGAATCGAACTGAGAAGGGAGAGGATTATGAGTGCGGGGATTTGTGAGATCAAAAATCCGATCTTCGAATTCAATATTTGTCTCTTCGTTGATAAATTCGATTTCCATATAATCATTTTCGGTTTCCCGGATAACAACTGATTTGACGTGCATGGATACAGGATCGATTGATAATCGAATTGATTTCAGGTGACGAAGCATCTCTTTTGTCCTTGGGATGAGCATGACACGAAAGTCTTCTCCTTTTAGCACACAAACTTCATAGATCTCTCTTGACCTCGCAAAATCGGCCTTCATCCATGCAGTTATCTCCTTGAGGACTTGCCGCAAGATATCATAAGCCGCGGGTTTTCGTATCCTGCGATTGCCATCTTCAAAATCAAACTTTGCAACCTGGTTTTTGTTATATATCAATATCGAACGGTAAGGCTTGATCAGCTCCCACCGCAGTCTGTCAGGGGTTTTGAACCAACATATCCCTTCTGCCGTCAGTGTATCCAGAAACAATAACAAGTGACGGCGTTGAATAAAATCCGCCTTCAGGTTTTTCACCGTGCCAAGGGCTTCCTGCATCTGTTGAAAGAACTCATTTTCTTCTTTGCAGGTCAATTGGCGGTAAGATTCTTCCTTGCTTGACGCATACGCAGCGGCATCAGACATGCCGAGCAAGAGCACAGTCCATATTACTATCCAACTTCTTCTATTCATTGAAACCTATCTTCACTTCTCTTCATGCCCCTTTGTGTCCTTCGTGGTTTAAGGGGCAGTGGTTCAGTTGAATATGTGAAAAAGACTCGAACTTGTCGATTATACCTGTGAACACAATTAGTTATGCCAGTTATGGTGGTTTCCCATAAGGCACTGCAACCTATTGATATAATTGCATCACCTATTCAACTGAACCAGCGCCAATGACCTGATGGGCACTGGAATCATTTAGTGTCGTTGACATAAATTTTATAGATGCTATCATAAAATTATAGTTTTACAAAGTTTAATTTTTAAAGTATATGATAACAAAATCAAAGGGGGACTGTATGGCTTTAGTTAAAGTAAAGAACAATTATCAAATAACAATTCCCTCTAATCTTCGCAAAAAGTTTAATTTAGTTGTTGGAGATTATATGGAAATAGAAAAGCATAACAATGGGATTGTTCTTAAGCCAGTAAAGGTTGTTCATCCAGACCAAGAGTATTTTTATACCAAAGAGTGGCAGAAAGACGAGGCTGAGGCTGACAAGGACATTGCCAATGGCGATGTAGTTGGTCCGTTTGACAATATTAAGGATGGGCTCAAAGCCCTCAAAAAAGCTAAAATATGAAGCTACTCTTTACTAAAACCTTTATCCGCTGTTATCGCAAACTACCCCCACAAATCCAAAAAGCCACTGACAAACAGTTAGAGTTTTTGTTGTCTGATCCTCAACATTCTTCTTTAAACATGAAAAAAATGAATGATCCAAGGGATATTTGGGAAGGTAGAATAACCTATTCTTACCGCTTTTCTTTTCAGATCAAAGACGGCCTGTATATTTTAAGAAAAATTGGAACGCACGATGTTTTGCGTATGCCTTAACCTCTAATATTAGCCAAATTTTGGTAGTCCATACAAAACAATGCAAGTGATTAAAAAGTGTCTCTGAAAACATGAATAAAAAAGATTTTTGCTAAAAAAAT
>LGVC01020218.1_pt1 | contig 11617 bp, 16 predicted proteins | sample 469851 | NCBI WGS metagenome assembly LGVC01 (sample SAMN03857202, study PRJNA290197) | marine sediment metagenome | biome: ocean floor; feature: cold seep; material: sediment; isolation source: sample #5133, Elevator 3A push core 47, collected at Hydrate Ridge North... ...
GCAAGGCACTGGCGTTGTGGAGATGGGTGATAACGCGGTCTACGGGTCCGCAAACCTCGTTGAACAGACCGTTACGTCATGGGCGGACACGTCGATCACCTTCACAGCCGATTTAGGCGCGCAGTCGCCTACGGACAAATGGCTGTACGTCACGAACGACACAGGTACCGTCACAGACGGCGAACCTTACGTTGCACGCCGGGAGAAGGCGATAGGCCTAGCCCTATCCGCGAACATCGCGGCCAGCGGGGCGGACACAACCGCACAACTTACCGCCCCGTCAGGTAAAACGACCGGAGACTTCGGAGGGGGTCGAATCCAGGACGATGAGAACCCGGGTGACGACGTCAATGTAGCGTTGGCTGAGTATCGCGAGGACGAGTGGTGCATTGAGGCGCTAGCCGCGTCAGTAGACGGTGAAACGTACCAGTTTCGCGTAGTTTTTGACGGAGACTTCGCTGACACCGTCACAGTTACTCCCGAACTAACCATCGCCGACGCGGTGGACGTCTCCGGCGCGGTTTCAGGTCCGGCGTCAACTGTCGCGGGTACGGCCGTATTGGCCCACGGGGCTAGTGGTGCGTTAGTGGCGCCTGCGGCTCTGGCCAGCGGAGATCTCGCTCTAGGACACCCTCTGACGGGCACGCTGACGGCTCCTGCCTCAACCCTCGCGGGCACCGCCATTCTGGACCACGACGTTTCTGGGGGCGTGTCAGCGCCCTCTGCGGAGCTTTCTGGGTCAGCCAGCCTCGTTCAGTCCGTGTCAGGCGCCCTGGCGGCCCCCGCGCCTACCCTTTCCGGGTCCTTGGCTCTCGGCCACCCGCTCTCCGGTGCGCTGGTGGCCCCCTCTGTTGCGGCGTCTGGGTCTTTGGTCCTAGGGCACCCGTTGTCCGGCGGGGTTTCGGCCCCTGCCTTCGAGGTATCGGCCGCGCTGGTCCTAGGGCACCCTCTATCCGGCGCTCTTGTCGCCCCTTCCCCCACAGCGACTGGCTCGGTAGAGACCTTGTCCGTCTCCGGTGCGCTGGTCACACCTACAGCCTCAGTTTCAGCGTCGACTACACTGGTACACGCGCTAAGCGGGGCCCCTGCAAGCCCCGTGCCCACCGTCGCGGCGGGACTGACGCTCGGCCACCCTCTCACTGGGGCGCTAACAGCTCCGAGTGCGACATCTACCGGCGCGGCCATTCTGGACCATGCGGTCACCGGTGCACTGGCGGGCCCTGCGGCGACCTTGGCAGGGACGATAACCGTCCCCTCGGACTCGGTACAGGTCTCAGGGGTTGTAATCGCCCCCGCCGGCACTCTGGCCGGTACGGCGGTCATCGATCACGCGGTGTCAGGAGCGCTGCTCGGTGCCGCCCCTACAGTTTCCGGCGGATTCACCCTAGGGCACCCGGTTTCTGGTACGATTGTTGCACCCGCGCCATCCGTAGTGGCGCCTTTGACGCTCGAGCATGTTGTGAGCGGTGTAATCGTCGGACCTTCGGCGACGCTCACAGGGGCGGCATCCTCTGCACAAAGCACGGCAGGCGCGGTTACGGCCCCTGTAGGGACCTTCGCCGGTACTATCCTCGTTGTGGCGACTGTCGGAGGCTCGCTCGCAGCCCCTGCCCCGACCCTTTCGAGCTCGAGCATTCTGGACCATGCGGTTTCGGGGGGTCTGACTGCCGCCGCCGCCACGGTCACCGGTGAAGCGTCCGTAGGAGCCCGTCAGGTTTCCGGGGCCCTTACACCCCCCGCCCCAACGGTGAGTGCGGACATGGCTATACAGCATTCAGTATCCGGAGGTTTGACCGCCCCTTCCCCGACCGTCGCCGGCTCCGCCCGAGTGTTCGCCACGATCGAGGCCGCCCCGACGGCCCCGGCCAGCACAATCGCGGGACTGCTAACCCTTGAACGTACGGTGTCCGGGTCGCTAGCTGCTCCTGCCCCCCAAACCGCGGGTTCAATCACGTCAATCATCTTCGACAACGTGCTCCGCATCCAAATGGCCACCACCTCCGCGGCATCGTGCCGAACCACAATGAAACCAGCCCTGAAGTGTGTCACGGCTTTGACGCCGGCACTTAAGTGTGTTATTGTGACATCCTAATGCCTCAATACGTTGATGGCGACTCGGTGGAGTTGCGGGCGTCTTTCCTAGATTCTCTCGATGCTTACGCCGACCCCGACACAACGGCCTTTTCAGTCATCGACCCAGCGGGCGTACGGACGGACTACCAGTACGGGGTTGACGTTGAGCTCGTGAAAGAAGACGTAGGGCGGTACCTCGTTTACCTGCTCCTGGACCAAGCCGGGTACTGGCGTCTGCGCTGGCAAGCGACGGGTACTCTGGCGGCGGCGGAGGAGTCGAGCATTACAGTCCGGCCCAGCCTGCTAGCGTGAACCCATGACTAGAATCAGTCAGATTGTCAATCCATGGGCGACTAACATCAAGCAGGAGTGGTCTACGAGCCAGATAAGGTCTGCCCTTCGGACACATCGCATGGGCGACTTCGGCCTGGCCGCCAACCTCTTTGATTCACTCTGGGAAGATGATGAGTTCCCGGGCTCGATGCAGAAGCGGGTCAATGCGACGCTCCGCAGCAAGTTTCGCATCGGGTTCCCGAACAACAAAAAAAGGGAGCTAGACCCCCGCGAGAGAGCTCTGGAGGCAGATTTTCGAGGCTACGCCCCGGCCCAAGAACTCTTCGATTTGATGGCTAGCTGGATCATCCTGGGCGTAGGCGTCGCCACCATCGATTGGGACACTTCCGGGCCTCTATGGATCCCAAAACTACGCGCCCTGCCAACGGAGTTCCTCCGGTACGATGAACACGCGAGGGTGTGGGAGTACGAGGCGAAAGAAGGCACCTTCCAGGTCACACCGGGGGACGGCAAGTGGGTCCTAATGACGTCGGGCCAACGCGGTTGGATACAAGGGCTTATCAGGGGTCTGGCTCCGCTCTGGATGTCGAAGGCGCTCGTCCTAGGCGACTGGGCCAGGTTCAATGCGAAGCACGGGCTACCAATCCTCAAGGTCAAGGTCCCGGTCCACGCGGACGGTTCGGAGAAGGAGGAGTTCCTTGACGACCTAGAGGTCATCCAGTCCGAAGGTGTGATCGCCCTCCCGCAGGAGGAAGAAGGCCAGCCTCAGTACGACATAGATTTGCTCGAGGCGAAAGACCGCTCCTGGGAGACTTTCAAAGCCAACGTGGAACGGGCCGACCGCAAGATGCAGGTCATGCTGCTCGGTGGCAACCTAGGGACCGAAGTGGCGACCACCGGGGCGAACAGAGCCGCCGCTGAAGTACAGGCGCTCAATCTGGACCGAGAGAAGGCTAAGATTGACGCAGAGCGGCTCGGGTGCACTCTGCAAGAGCAGTTGATCAAACCTTTCTTCGCGCTCAACTTTGGAGAGCCGGCGGAGGTACCTTTTCCTATCTGGGATGCTGCCCCAGCTGAAGACGTACGGGACTGGGCAGCAGCCAGAAGTCAGTTTGCGGAGCTTATCGCTACGATGCGAGCGGCTGGTGTCGAGATTACGAACCTCGACCAGCTCGCCGAGGAACACGGGCTAAGTATCACCGTCGGGGAGATGCCGAAGCCTGCAGCCCCGGGGGACAAAGCCCCGCCTGATTGACTTTCGCGCACTTGCGTGCTATGCTAAATGGGTCGGCATGCCAAACAACACCACAAAAACCCCACCCAGCCTATCCTACCACCGGCGGTTGAATGCGTTGCATAAAGAGAAGAAGGCGGCCGTCGGAGCCGTTCCCCAGTACGAAGTCAAAGAGGTGGGCCTCCCTAAAGTTAATAAGGACGGCGAGCTTATCTTACAGAACGGCATGCCGATCGTAAGTGAGCAGAGAGTTCTTGTTCGAGATATCGTCGCCTCCGAATGGGACGATGCGATCAAAGCATTTGAAGACGCCTACGAGGGTCATAAAGGAGACTGTCCTGCATGCATAGTCGCGTAGCGGATCTCCCCCCTCCGGCCCCGAAGATCGAGATGGAGCTTACCATCACGCGCCCGGGCAAGGAGAAGCTCCCGAAAGCAACTAAGCCTGACATCCCGCGGAAGGTAACCTCTTGCTCTTGAAACTTAATTTTCCCCTGAAGCTCGACATTTTTTTGACGGACGCCCCTCCGGGCGAGTTCCGAGTTTTCGCCAGAGGTAAAAACGAGACTGTCAAAGGGGACATCGTCCTAAGCGACCGGTCGATAGCCTCCATACAAGCCAAAGAGAAAGACTCGGGCCGGGACCTAGTGCCGTTCGACTACGGGCACGGCCAAGTAGGCTTCGTCCAAGGCCACGAACAGGCAAGGGCAGCAGGCTGGGCCAAACTGGATTTTCGTGATGACGGTCTTTGGGTCAAGGACATTTCCTGGACACCTACCGCCCACAAAGCGCTCTCGTCCCGAGAGTACCGGTACTTTTCCCCTGCGATCGAGATTGACACCAAGACGCGAGAAGTCTTGTCCGTCACCAACATCGCATTGACAAACCTCCCAGCGACTAAGAACCAGGCTCCACTTGTCGCCAGCCAGACGAGGCACCACAACGAGCCGTTAGCTTCGGAGAATACATCTATGGATGAGAAAACTTTGGTGAAACTGTTCGTCGCTCTCGGCATCACGGAGGCCGGGGATGTTCTAGGTAAGGTAGTCGCTCTCGCACAGGAGCGCGAACAGCTCTTGGAGGCGGTGAAAGAGACGCAACTCAAGCTCTCCGTCGCCGAGGCGAAGACTGTTGAATACAACAAGAGCCAGAGTGAGAGCGCTAAGGCGGTGCTCATCACGAAGCTGTCCGAGGAAGGCCGCCTGCCTCCGTCGCTCCGAGAATGGGCGCTTAGCCAGACACTTGAATCGATCAAGTCCTTTTCGGAAGTGGCCCCTGTTTCGGGCGTTGTCGCTACTCCAACGGTCCAAGCCCCCACCGCCGGCAGTCAACCGGTTGTGTTGACGGACGACGAGCAGAAAGCCATCGAGATGCTAGACATCAGTGCTGACGAGTACTTGAAGACCAAGGAGTCCTTGAGCGCGCAACCTTTCTTTTTTCGCACCACACCACTGGCAAAGGAAGCAGTATAATGACCGCCCTGACCGCAAACCGAGAGACTACGGAAGAGCGAGGCGTCCCGTGGTCAATGCTCCATGAGATTGACGCCACCGACTCCACCCAGTACTTCATCGGCGGCATGGTGGCGATTGACCCCTCAACGGGGAAACTGGTCAAAGCCGTGATTGACGACAACACTTTGATCGTAGCCGGGATTTGCCAGGAGAACGTCTTGACCGGCGTTTCTACTACCCGAAAAATCAAGGTCCGGTCGGGTGTGTTCAGCCTGGAAAGCGCGGCCATCGACGCGACTGACCGAGGGGCCGCAGTTTACGTCGCGGATGACCAGACCGTTACACTTACCTCCGGGGACGACGCGCAAGTCGGGACCCTTTACGATTATGACGCCAAAGGAGCATGGGTCAGTATTCAGTACCCATTGACGTAGGAGACCACCATGCTTATCACCAAACCTAATCTTCAAGTCCTACAAACCTCCTTCTCCTCGAAGTTTCGGAGCGCGTACCGAGACACTTCGACTTTCTGGAACCGACTCGCTACCCGCATCCCGTCTTCGACCAAGGTCAATACCTACGGCTGGATGCAGCGTCTTCTCGAGATGAGACGGTGGCTCGGGCCCCGCGTCATTCAGAACCTCAAAACGCACAGCTACCTCCTGGAAAACGAGCCGTTCGAGCTGACGGTGGCCGTTGATAAGCACAACATCCAGGATGACGAGCTCGGCGTGTACAGCCCTCTGTTCGAGGAGATGGGCCGCCAAGGGAAAAGACTCCCCGACCAGTTGGTTCTTGAAGCTCTTAGGGCTGGGAACACCACAGGGGTCGGCTTCGACGGCAACGCGTTCTACTCAACTGGCCACGTTCTCGACCCCGCCGGTACCCAGGACAACACCGGCACCGAGACCATGACGGCTGCCAACTGGGGCCTTATCCGCGCGGAGATGAACTCGTACACCGGCGAAGACGGTCGTCCTTTGGCTGTCAATCCCCGGCTTGTGGTCGCGGGACCTTCTTTCCAGACCAGACTCAAGGAAATCTTCACAGCGGAAAGGAACGCTAACGGCTCCACCAATGTCACCCAAGGCGAAGCTCAATACCTGATCATCCCCGAGCTCACGCTCGCGGACGGCTGGTTCGTTTTTGACGATTCTGCGCCGATGAAGGCGCTGATCTGGCAGGACAGGGAAGCCGTTACCATGGTCACTAAGACCAGCATGACCGACGATAGCGTCTTCTGGCAACGTCAGTTTGTGTGGGGTTTGGAAGGACGCGGCGTCGTGGGTTACGGCCCCTGGTGGCTCTCATATCACGCCACAGGAGGTCTCGCGTAGACGATGGATGTTTACGCAAATCTGACGCAGTTCGCGGCGTTCGGGCTCCCAGACGCCGCACTGGACGGATTTAGCGGGGATACTTTGGACCACCTTGCGGCAGCTTCCTCGGAGGTCGATACGTACCTCCGAGGGTCTCACAAGCTGCCCCTGGTCGTCCCCTATCCTATTGAAGTCGTCAAAGCGACATGTGTGCTGGCTGCGTACAGCGTCCTATCGGTCCGGGGATTCGACCCGGAGAACGGGGCGGACAACAACGTGCGGATTCGGTACACAGATACAGTGAAGTGGCTCACTCGCGTGTCGGAGGGGAAGATCCAGCTTGCCCGCGCAGCGGACTCAACGTCGTCCAAGCACGAAGGCGGGCCCAAAGTCAGGAGCAGAACGCGTGACACGTCCTGGCGCTTCCGATGAAACGCCCCACCTCCGAAGCGTTCGGCCGACTGGTGAGCAAACGCTCGGTTTTGAAGGAGCTCACGAAAGCTCTCAAAGAAGAGTTGCCTAGGTTGGTCAACTCCGGCTTCCAAGGCCGACGCGACCCTGCTGACAACCCTTGGGCTCCCCGCAAAGATAGCAAGTCCCACCCTCTCCTAGAGTTGACTGGGCGGATGCGCAAGACGATAACGGTCGTCGCAGAGGGCGCGAAGGTGCACCTCAAGAGCGACACCAACTACCTGAAGTACCATCAGAGCGGGACGTCACGCATGCCCGCCCGGCGACTCGCACCGATAGGGGAGCTGACGCCCCGCTGGAAGAAAAGTCTCGACCTGGCCGTGCTGAAGGCCTTAAAGAGGGTCCGCAATGGCCGTTCCTAGCAGAATCGACGAGCTTGTGACGGCCATCGCCGGTAGGTACGATGACACGACCGTTGTCTTCAAAGCCGGTAAGACGCAGATCAACGCCTACAACAAGCAAAGGTCCATTCTCATGGTGCGCCAGTCCGGTGTCCTTCGCTTCGTGGCGGCGCCTGCGGCCTACGCGTTCGGGACCCCTGTTGGCGGAGCGGGGACTCTGACGCGACAGCGGTTCGAGCGGGAGGAGCTTTTTGAGGTGACCCTCCGGGCCGAAGACGAAGATCGCCTTGATGCAATGTTCGACAGGTTCGTCAACGCCGTATTTGAGATAGCCGGCCCCAACGCGTTCGAGACCCACAACGCCTACCAATGGTACGGGGAAGATTCCAAGCACGGCGGGGACTGGAACCGCCGGAACCCGTCAATCAAACTCCTTCTGGCCTTCCGATTGAAGAGTCGCTCCCAGACGCTACCTTTCGCGGTCCTGGCTACAACCGAAGCGACGGTAACCGAACTAACCGAGGACGTTGTTGTGACTATCCCCTCGCCTTGACGGGAAGCACGCATTCTGATATCCTTCTAGGAGAAAATAGACATGGCTCTACCCGGCATTACTAATCTGATCCTCGACGGGGGTATCGGTGTCACGACTCCTGCTTCTTCCACCCCCCACGTGGTAGGTGTTTGCGAGCAAGGTCCATCGTCCACCCCTACGGTTGTGGCGAACCCGAGGATCCTCCGTGAGACTTTCGGGGTGAACGGTCCGGCGGTTGATGCTGCGGGCTACATTCTGGCCATGGCGGGCGGGCCTATTATCTTCACCAGGACGGCCGAAGGCGTAGCCGCGACTTACGACGATGGGGGAGGGGCTGGGTCGACTGGCTCTATGGTGTCTTCTTCCGGCGCGGGGGTCGACAACGAGATCGACCTTGACGTCGCTACGACGGCGCCGAAGAACGACTATGCGCTGCTCGTGAAGATTGTGGTCGGGGGCGCTCTGGCCGATACCACGATGCAGTACTCTCTCGACGGAGGCGTATCCTACTCACCTACGATTGATGCGGGTGCGTCCATCGCGCTTGGTACATCGGGAGTCACGCTCGAGATGGAAGTCGGCTCCACGGCCCCGTACGTCGCAGGCGCCACCTACTCAGCGGTTGTAAAGGCGCCCCACTATTCAGCGGCCAACCTCACGACGGTGTTCGATGCCGTGGACCTAAGCTTGCTCTCCTTCGACTTCTACGTCTTTGCGGGCGAGGCGGTTGATGGTGCGGGCGCGGCCACGTTGTTCTCTACCGTTGTGTCGCGTCTAAACAGCTCTGTCACAAAGGACCGGTACTACGGCGCAATCATGGGAGCCGGGGACGACACACCGGCAGCTGCGCTGACCGCTTGGGCGGCACTTGTGGGGGAGAGAGTGGCCCCCGTGTACGGGTCTTTCCGCACGGCGCCTGCTTTTGGCCACCCCGGGCGGGCGCTTCCTCACATGCCTTTGGTGAACGCGGCTGCGGCTCGTGCGGCGGGCAACGTTATGTCGACGGACCTGGCCCAAACCTCGGGAGCGACTTCGGTCGGACCTTTGGCCGGGGCTTCGGACCTATCACACAATGAGTACCTCGCCGAGGCGGGGCTTGATGCTGCGAAGGTGGGCACCGGTCGCACGTACGCGAACCTCACCGGGATCTTCCTCACGAACGTCTGGATGAAGTCTGGCGTAGGCAGTGACTTCGAGTACTGGCAGCACCGTCGTATGATGGACGAAGCTTGCAAAGTCGTCTCGCAGCAACACGCCCTGCTCGTGAGCTCGAACGTGATTACCAAGACAGACGGGACCGGCTCCTTGTTCGAGCCCTCCGCACTGGCAATCGAGAAGCGGGTTCAGCGGGCCCTGGACAACGTAATCGGCTCTGCCGTCCGAGGGGTGGGCCCAACGACTGTGGACGGGACCACGGGCCATGTCAGCGACATTGCCTACCAGGTCGACCGGACCAACAATGTGCTGTCAACGAAGCAGTTGATTGCGACGATCTCAATCGTCCCCCGCGGGTACCTGAAAACCCTCAGCACGACACTTTCCTACAAGTTGCAGGTCTAGCTCGTGCCAGCGGTACACGACTTCGCCAACTTTGCCTACTCCTTCTCCCACGCCATCATACTAGCTGGGGGGAGGCAGTTCACGGGCATCGATGCTGTGAATGTCAATCAGAGCATCACGGAGACAGCCGTGTACGGCACGGACCGCAAACCTCTGAAACGCTCCACGGGGCAGCTGAGCCTCGGTCGGGGCCGGCTCTCTTTCAGCGACTTTGGGGATGCCGCAGACTTCTTCGAGTCTCTCCAGCCGGAGCCGCTCATGTCGATATGGTCCCTAGACTATATTCTCTCCCGGGAAGACGGCAGCACTCGCTCCGTGGAGTGCGTCTCGTGTAGGCTCACAGGTTTCAACATGGACCACAAGGCGGGGGCCGGTGCCGTCGGGCTTGTCTTTCCTTTCTCGTTTCTTGACATGAAAGTGGACGGTATCAATCTTCTCATGTCGCCCAAGGCCTTGGTTCTCCTCGGTCTGAAGATCGCAGGGAATGTCGCCAGCCGCGTGCTGTAAGGAGAAATAATATGTCCGTAGACCTTGAAAACTTCGCATACTCATTCTCGCACGCGATCATCAAACTGAACGACGTGCAGTTCACTGCAATCTCAAACGTCTCGTTCAGCCAATCCGTGGAACGCGCAGGCGTGTTTGGAACGAAGCGAACCCCTCTCAAAAAGTCGGCTGGCCAAGTAGGGCTGGGGGAGGGGACCATCACGTTCAGCGACTTGGAGGAAGCCTTCAGATTTTATACCTCCCTCGGGGACCAGGCGTCCCTCGCAGTGTTCGCTATCGATATCACGTTCTCCAATGAGGCAGGAGATACGCGCTCTTTTGAATGCATTGGCTGCTCTCTGACCGAGATGTCAGGCGACTTCTCCGCGGGCGCGGATGCCATGGGATTGGACTACCCCTACGATTTCCTCCGTCTCAAGGTTGACGGTAAGGAGTTTGCGAGGTAGCTTGAGACATGGGAAACAACCGGCACGCACAGGGAAACAACAGCCAGGACCCCCTCAAGGCCCTAAAGGAGAAGCACGGCCGTCTCGCGGTGATCGAGATTGACGGTAAGACCATGGCCTTCCGTCCGTTCGAGAAAGCCGCTGTCGCGGACATTCGGCGGAACCTGGAGAAGACTCCGGAAGCCTCCTTGGATATCTTGATCAACTCGCTGAAGTTTGTGTGCGTCCACGGCGCGGAACATTTTGACCAAGTCGCTCGGGAGCGGCCGATGGCCTTCGCCGGGTCGGATGGGCTCCATGATGCCATGATGACCATGGCCCGAGGCGCGCCCAAGATTACAACGCTCGAGTAGTTTATGAGACCCGAAGAGGCGGCACTGCGTTGTGGTAGAGCGGTCACCGTCGACGTCGAGGGCTTCGAGCCCTTGTTGTTCAGGGCCCCCACGCCGATGGAGGCTCGAGATTTCTCGAAGCAGCTTCTAGCGTATCCCGAGCTAGAGATCGCTCTCTCGACGGACATGTGCGAGAAGTGTTGCTTATCGGAGGTCGTGGAGTTCCACGCCGTCGTGGACTACCACCCGTTGATCGCCATGGGCCGGGAGGGGATCCTGGCCCATCTCCTCAAGGTCTCCCAGGAGAACCTGAAGGCTACTGTGAAGGGCGCAGCAGCACGCTGGCGGCGGGCCGATCGCAACTACGGACATACGGCGGAAAACCTGTTGGCTTTCAAGGCCTACACGGGGGGCGACTACACAGAGCAAGAGTTTGCCGGGGCCCTTGCGGTAGCTGAATGGGCGGGGGCCGCTAAGAACCTCTGCAAGCTTATGGAGGGGCTCATGAAGTCTCTGTCGAGGAAAAGCGGGTAGATGGCAGATACCTTCTACACCATCGAGCTTATCGACAACGTCAGCGCAAACGCGCGCAAGGCGGATAAGCAACTCGGCAGGCTCGACAAGACCGCCTCCCGCACGAGCAAGACTGCGAAGAAAGGCTCTGAAGCTTTCAAAGGTTTCGGTGCCGCTACGCGGAATCTTGCCAGTGAGCAGTCCAAGGCCGAAAAGGCAATGCGGAGCATGGGCCGGACTATTGATAGTCTGACCCGGAAGGAGTTCAAGAGGAGAACCGCCGCCGCTATAGAGAGCCAGCGCGCCCCTGGGAGGACGGACAGAAGGGGCTTCCGCGATTCCCTTCGATACGCGAATACGCTCAGCCGTGCCAGTTCGGGTCTGGACCGCTTTCGACGGGGGGTAACGACACTGTTCACCGACCCTGTCCGTGAAGCAGCCGACTTCGGAAGAACGATCGCGGAAATCTCGACCCTGACAGACGACGCTACTTTCTCTACTACCGAGATACGAAAGGCTACACAAGACGCTGCGCGGG
>LGVC01052657.1_pt1 | contig 11378 bp, 13 predicted proteins | sample 469851 | NCBI WGS metagenome assembly LGVC01 (sample SAMN03857202, study PRJNA290197) | marine sediment metagenome | biome: ocean floor; feature: cold seep; material: sediment; isolation source: sample #5133, Elevator 3A push core 47, collected at Hydrate Ridge North... ...
GCTCTCTGGCTAGCGCTACTATGTAAGGGTAAAGGCGTTCCTCATCCTCACGCGGGGCATCTTCTCCGTATTTCTTTTTGACTCCTTGCTCCTGTAATTGAACATACCGGTCAGGCGCGACCTCATGGCGTTTGAGACAATTCATTACACACTGCAACTTACAACCATCAATTGCGAGTATCGGCCGATCAGAGGTTGCCTGCCGTACAAAATTAGTCAAGTCTGCACCCACGCCAGCAATGCAGGACATCTGAGCTTCGCCACTACGATCTAATCTTACGGCCAGTGAATTGGCAAGTTGTGCCGTGCTAGAGCATCCGGAACAACTGTATACCAGTGGCAGCTCTACGGTTTGTCTTGTCTGGTTACGTTTAACTGAAAATGTCATAACAAAGCTTCCTTTAAATTGTGAATGAAGCCATCATGGCCAACTGTTGTTGTGGCGCAACTGACAGAAATACTTTCATATCCTCAGCCTGGTATGGATGTGTAGATGCATTACACTATGCCAGTTCCATCCAACGCTCGCTCATTTCGGCGGACAGGGTATCGTTCGCATACTCCTCCGGGTAATCCTCCCATAGGTCTTTTTGTTTGAATACGACGCTATAAAACCATTCAGGATTATCGAGGTGCCCCCATGCTTCATCTTCCGGGGCAGGGCTTTCGTAAACAATATCATTTACGACAGCAGGAATACCTCTGGTATAAGTTGGTGTTTGGGAATAGAACACATCGGGCAATTCCCTGATCGTGACATGATCGCCAACCTTGAATTTCGGATTATGCAGTACCTTACCTTTGTAACATTGCGGATCGCCTACGCCCTTGGCAATTTCGGCCATATGGAAAACTTTACTCATGGTTATTTTTCACCTCGTCTTTTTTTAATCTCTATCATTTTGTCCATCAACTCAGTTTGGGTGACAAGGTCCTTGTCAACCAGGGTTCTTGCCGCGGAAAGGATCCATCGACCGTAGTAGGGCAAAGTAAGATATTGTTTTGTGCCCAGGTCATTGTGTCTACGGTGTTTTTCTGGGGTATTCCAGACCCCCCTCCAACCCAGGCATTCGCAAGTGACATAGGTCTTCTTTTCCCATTCGTCTGTGGACCTTTCTTCGAGCTGAATCGGTTCATTATCAATTTGGCCACCCAGGTCATGGGCATGTTTCATACACTGTCGGTACTTATCGTGGCCAAAGAGATTCAGTTTTGTGGCGTAATCTGTGCTTTTATCTTTAAGTTGTGATGACAATGTTTGATAACCTCCTAGTTGTATGAATAAATGTCTCTTTAACCAACCTTGTTTGGTGCCATACAAATGGCAAGTCATAACAAGTTATAAATACTTAAGGTCCTTAATTTATATGTTAATTCAGTATAGAGAGCATCTTGGGATACAATCCAATACTTTGTTGCTATTACTGTTATAGGGCGCATCTATCATGCGTACATATGCGCCAATTAAATAAACCAATAACTACTGATGGCGCAGCGGGCGGGATTACTTAGAGCCTTGATGCTTCCAATCAAAGTAGGTACTGCGACCCATGTTGGTTGTCAGGCATAGTAAGGTAACCAGGTATTGGATTGCCTGTTGCTGGATGAATGCGTATTTCACTTTACTTCCCTCGCGAANNNAAAACATTAGAATACGAAACACCGGAAGAACGATTTAATGCATGTGTTGCGTAGATCAGATGAATCCGCAATACAAAGTAGCCGTTGGTATGTAGTAGCCTATCTGGCTGAGATATGTCCTTCAAAGGCCTCCGGAAAAATCGCCGGAAGCCTTATCCGGTAGTAGATTCAGGAAGAACTTGTCAAGAATCTGCTGTCCCATAAAGACGCGAATGAAAGATCATACTATCCTTGAGCTGATGTAACGACTTTGCTGCAGCCAGAACTGCTAAGTCTGCGATAGGCTCAACAACAACGACAAGCATGTAAGCGGCACCAAAGGAGGCGATCTGTGCCAGATTTTCCGCACCCATCCCGCCACCGAAACTTGCCCATATTGCAACCCATGCGATAACGCCGCCCTGGTAGGCGGTCGATAGCATAAAGGCTTGTTTATACGCCACATCTTTGTATGCTGTATTCTCTGGAATAATGCGATGTGCTAAAGCATGAATAAGAAAAAGTGGGGCCAGCAGACTGGTGACGTTCATGCCATATTGTGGAAGATCTGTCGGCGCAAGAAATACGCTTTGAATCAGCAGACCTGCTGCCAGACCTATGGCGGCAGGGGCGCAACCAAATATCAGGAAAAGCGTTGACCCAAGTATGAAGTGCACCTCAGACACACCAATTGGATAATGGGGTAATACCTCAAAAAAACAAAATACGAGAATTGCCGACATAATTGAGCGAATTCCCAAAGCGGTAATCCCATCTTTCCTGATAACATTTAGTGACTGCTTTGCCGCATAAAATAATACGCCTGCGGCAGTTGCATAACTTACTATCAGCTTTGCGCCAACTACGACGCCGGGTTCAATGTGCATCTCTTTCTCTCCTTTTTTCTTAGTGCCTGTATGTATCGGGCCAGGGAATTAACTTCATGTATTAAGTATTCACCTATGCCTGGTCTAGGCCATAATTAAAAATGTATATGCGACGGTCAGATGAGACCCTTACTGCCGAAACTTCACAACTATCGCCTGAACCTAATCAAACAGTACGGTTGTCAATTTGTCCATGATTTAATCCTTATCATGGATATAGGGAATACCTATGCTTAGAATAATCTGGCAGCCGCTTCCCCAATATTCAAACTAGGTACAGACACCTGTAAATAGTAAGTCTGATGACGTTTAGTCAAATAGCCTGGTGTTCTCACAATGATGCTCTCTAAAGGTTCTCTTCTCTTTGGTGGGGCTTAAGGTCATCTACAAGATGGCTTTTTTTACTTGTATGTTCGGCAGGATGCTGCTGCGATCAACTTTAAAAGAATTTATTCCGGTGGTATTGATTTCAAGGGCGTGACCTGGGGCCGCGCCGATGACAACATCAGTTTGGGGTATGCTTATCTGTCTGGTGGCAATTCTGATTCTACCCCGATATTACGGACACTCAGTTAAGAGCGAGTTGATCAGGAATAATAATCTGGGTACCGGGTATTTCTGTTTGTTTTATTCTATCGTATGCCAAACCAGTGCATAGCCGGATTTGTCCACCTTGCCCTGATTGTCTGTGATGGTCACTTCGGCGCCAAAGGGTTTAACGCTATGATTAATTGAGCTATTAAAGATCAATTTCCGGAATTGCTGGTAATCAATGTGGCTAAAAAGATCATTCTTTTGTTGAAGGAATAAATGTAGGTCGGGCAATGTGAAATGCCAGCACTCTTGATCNNAATGGTAAAGCACTGTTCCTGTTCCAGAGTTTTTAGAAGCAGTTTATTTTTTTGAGCAGCCTGCTCAAAAAAACAAATCAGCGCCTGTTTGGTAGTCTGCATTGTAATAATTCAATTATATAGCCTATATACACTGTATATAGGCTATATAGTGAGGGTGTTCCTGAATATGTGATGCATACTACACACTATACGATATATTTAGGTGAGTGTTTGGACATGATATTTGGCTGCTGAAAATAATATTATGTATCGATTACAGGCTACCAGGCACTATAACCCAGGAACTTTCCATTAAGCGTGATAACAACGCGGTCACCTTTCGGGTTTTCCTCTTTGTCGATATCCATGGTGAAATCGATAGCGGACATAATGCCGTCGCCAAACTTTTCCTTGATGATTTCCTTAATGGTTGGACCGTAGACGCCCATCATTTCATAAAACCGGTAAAGCACTGGATCGGTAGGCACAATCTGATCCCAATTTTTCGTTGGGAACTCCTGTAGTGCCTCGCTAACTTCACTGGACAAACCCATGGCTTCGCAGAACTTGTCAGCGTTTTCAGTAGCAACGCTATTCATACCCAGGCAGGCCGAGGTTAAAAATACCGGGGAAAGATCTGCCATTGCCGCCATTCCCTCCCAATCCAGACTTTTTGCCTTCTTGGCTGTTAATATTTCAAGTGTCATATCATCTTTTGTCATTTTAATTCCTCTATAAATGTAACATTCACCATGTGTTGTATATATGGTGGGCTGAATGGCGTAAGTGCCTTGTAGGTTTACGATTAAGTATGTAATCAATAATTGATTAGGCTATCAGTCTAGGATCGATGTGTGGTGAGTCCAAGACTTTCTACTTATCAACCTTATAGGGACTGGTTATAGGTCGCATAATTCGTGTTGTATTTCATTTAGTAGCAGTGACGATACGTGGTTACCAATGATCATGAGTCGGGAAAATATTAAAATTATTGAACTTGTAAGCTTGCATGTTAAGCTTTAGATACTGCTAATAACGTTGTCCAATACAGAGCTAATGCAAACAAATTTTACCCCCGAACAACTGGCCAACCAGGCCATGGTTTATTCCAAAGACATACTGGTCAGGTGTCTACAGTGTGGTTACTGTCTTGAGAACTGTCCGACTTTCCAGTTATCAGGTGACGAACTTCAAACACCACGTGGTCGTGTCGCCCAGATCAAGGACATGCTAGAGAATGAGGGTAGGCCAGAAGATGAAACAGTTGAAAATATAGACCGTTGCCTGTCCTGCCTGGCTTGCTTGTCCACCTGCCCTTCGTTTGTGAACTATATGCACCTGGTGGATCATGCTCGCGAACATATTGAGCAAAATTATCGGCGTCCATTATTTGATCGGCTACTGCGTTGGATGCTGGCGCAGACCTTGCCTTATCCGGGGCGTCTTAGACTGGCTATGCGTGGCGCGCGGTTAGCAAAGCCGCTGGCCTTCGCCATGCCCGAAAAATTTCGCAGTATGGTGGAATCCGCTCCCAGCAAACTGCCGCCACCAAGTCTGAATGATAAACCGCAGGTATTTCCGGCGATAGGTGAACGCAAACGGCGTGTCGCGTTATTGGCAGGTTGTGCGCAGAAGGTACTGAACACGGACATCAATGATGCCACCATACGAATTCTGCGTCGTCATGGTTGTGAAGTTGTGATCGCGCAGGGTGCTGGTTGTTGCGGCGCATTGACTTATCACATGGGTAAGTCACAACAAAGTTATGCCGCGGCAACCGGCAATATCCATGCCTGGATGAGAGAGGTGAATGGTGCGGGACTGGATGCCATTGTGATTAATACCAGTGGTTGCGGTACCGTGGTCAAGGAATATGGGCATATGTTCCGCAACGATGAGCTGGCAGAAGAGGCGGCCACAATCTCTGCCCTGGCTAAAGATATTTCAGAGGTACTGTCTGATATTGAGCTGGATCATAAGGTAACGCCTGAATTACGCGTGGCCTATCATGCCACCTGTTCCCTGCAATTCGGGCAGAGGATAAGGTTTGCGCCAAGGAAGTTATTGAAGGCGGCGGGTTTCACCGTGCTTGAGCCCATCAACTCGCATACATGCTGCGGTTCCGCCGGTACTTACAGTTTGTTACAGCCCGAGATTTCTGGTCAGCTAAAAGAGCGCAAGGTTAAAACGCTGGAGGCAGATGCGCCCGATGTGATCGCCGCAGGCAACATTGGTTGTATGACGCAGATAGGTTCCGGCACCGAGGTGCCGGTAGTTCACACGGTGGAATTGCTGGACTGGGTGACAGGTGGACCAATACCCACCGCTCTGGAAGGTAGGATCAAGGCGGCGATCGCTGCGGAGTAGTACAGCTCGGCATACGAACCTGGTCAGGTAGTTGTATCTGATCTGGCCTGTAGTATTTCAGTTTTCAGACTATCGACTCTGGGTCATAGTTTAACGGTCCTTGTTTTTATAATAGTCATCTGCCAGAGGGCAGGGCTTCTGCTTTCGAATAGGTACATCCAGGTGCCGGTTATCGGCCCACTCTGACGCAAGTGCTGTAAATGCGAGTGAGGCCGGGCTGCTATAGCCGCCCCTGCGGGAAATTATGGTGATCGCCTGATTAGGCAATGTTGGTGCCAGTACAATGGGATAAAGTCCACACTGGGTTCGAATAATACTTTTGGGAAGCACGGTAGCCAGCGGTCCGGTCTGGACCATTTCGATAATGACACTGAGTGAATCGGTTTCGATTGCGACACGGGGCATTATCCCGTACTCCAGACAATACCGATCAACGTGACGACGTAGTGCAAAGTCGGTATTAAGTAGTATCAGCGATTCCTTTCCAAGCTCCTGTGCACTCATGCGTTCTTTCTGGCCGGCACGGCTGTGAGCGTTGCCAACAGCCAGACACAGGGATTCTTCAAACAGCATTTTTGTTTCAATATCGTTTGATCCTGCTTCGGCCGACAGCGGCTTGCTAAAAGCAATACCAATATCAATACGATCCTCGGCTACGGCGACCTCGATGTTATCTGCCGGCATTTCCAGGGTGTTCAGGGTAATGCCGGGGCAATGACTGCTAAATTTTTCCAGTAACGGGCAGGTCAGGTAATCAGTGATTGGCGTCCATCCCAGGCGAAGTGAGCCGCGGCTCAGGTCTTGCACATCCTGAATGGCCCTTGTGCCTGCATCCAGCTCCCCGTAGGCGCGGCGCGCATGGTGTATATAGATCTCGCCGGCATCGGTTAGTCGTACCGTTCTACCAGACCTGACCAATAGAGGCGAGAGCAAGGACTCCTCTAACTGTTTGATTTGCTGAGATAAACTTGGTTGTGAAACATGTAGTGCCTCAGCTGCCCGTGTGTAGCTGCCATGCTCAACGATAGCGATCAGGTATTGCAGTGGGCGGGGGAATACAACTCTTCGATCCATAACTAAAACCTATAAGTCAGATAAGAACAAAGTCTTTCGTTAATAATACAGACTCTCTAGACTTTTCATCAAGTTATTTTAACTAGTTATCAAATTGGTTTATCAGTATATTCTAATGAACCTTAATCAGTGTTAAAAACTACTAATTATGAAGAGTTTAAAGCGATGCCGTTAACTCAAGTTATAACCAAAACCTATAAGTCCGATAAGAACAAAGTCTTTGATTAATAATGTGGATTCTCTAAAATACTCATAAGGTTATTTTAATGTGGTATCAAATTAGCTTATTAGTATTTTACTGAAGTCTAATAAACCTTAATTTATGTTAAGAATTACTACTAATTAGGAGGAGTTCAAAACTATGTCATCAATCACCAGACAGAAAGTGTTGCGACATCTCGATATTGTCGGTCACCTACAACCATCTTTACACGAGGAGACACACGCACCCTCTCCCGACCAGGTCGATAACGCGCACTTCAGGGCGTATACACGATCATGCCACGATGTGGGTGGTGAGCCTGATATACCCATTCAATGGGAAGAAAAAGAGGAAGAGGTGTGGGAGCACAATACATTTGTAACCTGTGAAGTTCTGGCATGGCGCGGTGTCTGGAACGCCGAGGAACGACGTCGCCGGCAAAATGTTGAAGTTGGTCAAACCCAATACCTGGGGTTGCCATATTACGGTCGTTGGTTGATGACGATAGCTAAAATTCTCGTGGACAAGCAGTTTGTCACGGCCACTGAATTACAGTTCAAGGTTGCGGAGGTGAGAAAACGTTATGAGTAAAACACATTACGACAGAGAACATCACGTCAAAAAAGCCACCGGTATCGGTGATCCGCAATGCTTCAAGGGTGAAGCGCCTGCGGCCAAATTCAAGGTTGGTGACAAGGTTCGAATAATCGATCTGCCCGATCTTTTTTATACACGGACACAGGCCTATACACGGGGCGCAGAGGCCACGGTTCACGAGGTGGTCTATGAAAGCCCGCCCGCTGAAGATGAGTCCTGGGATAACACGGAAAACGTCGAGTGGTTTTATAGTCTGGTGTTTTCCATGAAAGAACTCTGGCCGAATTATCCTGATGCTTTCTCGAGTGACACAGTAGAAACGGAGATACCAGAGCATTATTTAGAGGCCTGCTAAACCATTTACGGTTTCAATGCACAACTCGCCAAACAGAATTTATTGAGGAATACAAAAATGTCAGACGAAAAAGAACACCTGCATCCGCCAGCCGCGATGGTAGATGAAGTAAGCGAATTCGAAGTGTTAGAAATTGCTGTGCGTGAACTTGCAATTGAGAAAGGTCTTTTTACCCAGGAAGATCACAACCAATGGACAGATTACATGCACACACTAGGCCCGGCACCGGCGGCGCGTCTTGTTGCCAAGGCCTGGCTTGACCCGGAATACAAGAAGCTATGTGTGGAAGATGGCGTCAAGGCAAGCCTGGATGTCAATATTGACTGGGTAAATACCATGCCGACGAAGTTTGGTACACCCAGTGATTACTGTAACCTGCGCGTCATGGAAGATACGCCGACATTGAAGCATGTGGTGGTGTGTACATTATGCTCATGCTATCCAAGACCAATTCTGGGGCAGTCACCGGAGTGGTATCGTACCCCGAATTATCGTCGTCGCATCGTACGTTGGCCACGGCAGGTATTGGCAGAGTTTGGTCTGCAACTCCCTGAAGACGTCGAGATTAGGGTTGTCGATTCGAATCAGAAATCCCGCATGATCGTGATGCCGGTACGACCCGAAGGTACAGAGGGCTGGACCGAGGATCAGTTGGCCGAGATTGTAACCCGGGATTGTCTGATTGGTGTAGCGGTTCCGAAACCCGGTGTAACAGTTAATGGCAAGCACCCTGTACGTCCGGCCGTCAACCCCTATAAGCAGCATTAACATAAACATTCGTTATCAGGAGATCTCATGACTGGAATTAATCCGGGTTACGTTAAGCTGGACAAGGAAATGTCCAGCAGGGAATTGGATTCATCGCCAATAGATCTGCTTGAGAAAGTCAAGCAAGAGGGCAGGGTCTGGGACGACCTGAGTGAAGAGTATGGCGTAGATAATCCTGACCCACCCTGGAGAATCAGTCTTGAGAGTACCTGTGATGCACTCGCAGGTGGTTACTGGGCGCCTTTTAATATCTGTTTACCCGAGAAAGAACGTAAACCGGTAATGGCGGATGATAAAAAGATTGATTCCAATGAACGTCGTTGGGAAGAGGATAAGCTTGTTGATCAGCATTATGCCGATGTGCCATTCCCTGAAAGACAGTTATTGGCGCTGGCACACTCAATGATTCGCCGTGGTTTGATAGATGAAAGTGAGCTCGCCGATAAAATGAAGCTTGTCGACAGGCGTCTCAATATAGGCTACGACGATTAACGAAGCACTAAGCTGCACACGATAACACTAAAGCAGGGGGTTGACGATTCATGATAATTATCTTTCTGAAGTACTCATGGGAATGTGACAACCCATCAAAAGCCGCGACCTCTGTATCTCACACCGGCCTGGTACAGGATCTTGAGTGGTCTATCAGGATCAACGCAGAGTTCCCCGCCGAACTGACTTCTGGCAGGCATTGAACGATGGCAATCCGCGGCGTAAATATTGAGATTGATAATCTAACCCACCGTTATACTCCACAGAGCCCTTTGACATTCGAAAGCGTCAATATAGAGGCTGAACCCGGCGAATCGCTAGTCATTATTGGCCGGTCCGGCTGCGGTAAATCGACCCTGCTGCACATCCTTGCTGGTCTGCTGGATCCTACTGGTGGATCAGTAAAACTGGATGGTAAGAGAGTCGAAGGGACATCGCCACGCTGGGTGATGATGTTTCAGGCACCACATCTTTTCCCCTGGATGACGGTGACGAGAAATGTCGGTATTGGCCTTAAATTCGCAAATTGGCCAGAAAAGAAAATCCGTGATCGTGTTGACTATGCGATCGGCCTGGTCAACCTGGAAGAATTTGCCGACAAAAATGTGCAGGATCTTTCGGGTGGTCAACAACAGCGCGTTGCGCTTGCCCGTTCGCTGGTAATGGAACCCGAAATGCTTCTTCTGGATGAGCCCTTCTCAGCACTTGATGCTTTTACCCGTGCATCCTTACAGCACGATGTACGTTCCATTGCGCAGGAACTGGGTATCAACCTGGTGATGGTCACGCACGATATCGACGAAGCGGTATTGATGGCCGATCGCGCGCTGATCATGGCTGGCCAGCCTGGCAAGATTATGCATGACATCGAGGTAGATCTCCCCGACCCGCGTGAGCGTAATGACCCGAAGGTTAGGGCCAGCCGTGCGGATCTTATGCAAATTTTTCACAATGCGGCAAACACACCACAAGAGTCACCATCAGAGTTAGTAATTACTACTATATAGAGGATAAGAAATGAACAAAGCACAGTTGACTGACCTCATCCTCACTGATCCAGATACCATAGAAGTAGCTNNCAAAGCACAGATGACCGATCTCATCCTCGCTGATCCAGATAGCATAGAAGTTGCTGATGAGGTGATTGCCTGAACTATGACCCGTATCACCTGACGTATGTTTGAACCTGTAGTTCAGACTTAATTAACCAGAAAAAAAGAGGTAGCGACATGAAAAAGATATATAAGAAGCATGGCGACGGAGTACAAGATCCAGATTTGGTTGTGCAATCTGATCCACTTTTCAGAGATGTATTGGGATCTGGTTTCAATCGTCGCGATTTTCTCAAGATTAGTGCGGCTACTGCAGCAGCAGTAGGTAGTGGCATGATGTCGGGCGCCAGCTTTGCTGAAAAAAAGAAATGGGATCCAGTGATAAAGCTGGGTTACATACCCATAACAGATGCAGCTGCACTACTGACTGCGCATGAAATGGGATTTTTCAAGAAGCAGGGAATAGATTCCGTGCGACCCACCCTTATCCGTGGCTGGTCGCCTTTGGTCGAAGCATTTTCAGCTCATCGTTTTAACCTCGTTCACTTACTGGCGCCGATTCCCGTCGCGATGCGTTACAACACTAATTTTCCGGTAAAGATTACTGCCTGGGATCATACCAACGGCTCAGCCACTGTGGTGGGTAAGGACACTGGTATCAAGACTGCCGCTGATCTTGGCGGCAAGCAGTTTGCCGTGCCGTACTGGTATTCGAACCACAACATCATCTCACAAAAAATGATGAGGGCAGCAGGAATTACGCCGGTGATTCGTCCTCAGGACGCCAAACTGGCGCCAAATGAATGTAACATTATTGTCTTGCCACCACCCTCTATGCCACCCGCACTTGCAGCGAAATCTATTGATGCTTATTGCGTGGCCGAGCCTTTCGCAGCGTTAGGTGAGGTTAAAGCCGGCGGCAAAATTCTACGTTTTACCGGTGATGTCTGGAAGGGACACCCCTGTTGTGTGGTTGCTATGCATGAAGAAGACACGATGGATCCCGACCGTGCAGCCTGGACGCAAGGCGTACACAATGCTGTTATTGAAGCGCAGATTTATCTTAGCGAGAACAGAGAAGAGATGTCTGAAGTGCTCTCTCGTGATGGCAAGAAATACTACCCATTCCCG